>Ga0100400_1001078_pt1 | contig 19447 bp, 13 predicted proteins | sample CryGeymeta201524_FD_80420 | JGI IMG/M metagenome (GOLD analysis project Ga0100400, IMG submission 80420) | Groundwater microbial communities from Crystal Geyser aquifers in Utah, USA - Crystal Geyser metaG 2015-24 | ecosystem: Environmental > Aquatic > Deep subsurface > Groundwater | place: USA... | reverse complement strand
GGCAGCCAGCGCCAAAGCATACATTCCAATCGTACCTGCCACATCCACCTCGCAGGCCGACGGCATCAGTTTTTCGCCCATCATGCTCATGGTAACACAGGCTGCACAACCGTAGTTTTTCTCTATCGAATCCCAGCATTGCAGCGCCGAAATATCGATGTTATTTTCCTGAATCCAATTTTCAACAGCCAACCCAAATCGCGCCTGTTTCAGAATTTGTCCCTTGTGGAGTATTTTGCAGGTTCCGTATTGTTGTATGGCCTCGGCTTTTTCAATCACCTCTTTTGCGTTTGTATCCATTTTTTCCGCGGCAGCAATAATTTCCGACATATCGACCGGAACAATGGTGATGTCGCTTTTCTGAAGGATTTTTTCGCTGAAACGCATGGTCTGGAAACCGATTGGACGGGTGCCGATAGCGCCAACACGAAGCCCTTTCATTCCTTTAACCACGCGGCAAACAGCAGCAAATTTGGTTATGTCAGTAGTAAATTCTTCGCTGTCGAGACTGTACGTGTGATAAGTGGTGTCGGTAAATTTAATGCCGTACTGATAAAGGTTGTTACACACCGAAAGTTTTCCGCAGAAAGCATCGCGACGGCTTTTTACATCTACTTTGTCGTTGTCATCGTCGCAGGCCTGCACCAAAACAGGCACGTTTAAACCTGACATTTTAATTGAGTTGACCACACCAAGTTCATCGCCAAAATTGGGAAGTATCACAATAATACCGTCAATTTTTTCAACATTCTGTTTAAAATACCTTGCGCATTTTACAGCATCTTCATACCCTTCGATGTTCCCTGTAGGGGTTTCATTTCCGGGAAGAATTACGGATTCAAAACCCATTTTTGCGAGTTTTTCCAACACTTTTTTGCGGGCTTCAACTGCCAGTTCGAAATTGAAAATGTTCCGGGTAGCAATTATAACTCCAAACGAAATTTTTAGCTTGTTCATATTTTTTGTTTATAGTGATTTATTATAGCGTGCTTTAGCGACTGCTTTTTTCCATCCTTTATACAATTCTTCCACTTTTTCTTTTTCCATTTTGGGCTGAAAAGTTTTATCTGATTTTCGGAGCGCCTTAATTTCATCCAAATCTTTCCAAAAACCTACCGCCAAACCTGCCAGAAAAGCTGCACCCAGCGCTGAAACTTCCTCGATGTTGGCCCGTTCCACTTTCCCTTGCAGCATGTCGGACTGAAACTGCATCAGAAAATCGTTTCTTGTTGGGCCGCCGTCAACACGAAGGGCGGAAAGCTGAATTTCACCTTCGTTTTCCATTAAACTTACCAAATCCTTAATCTGATAAGCAATACTTTCGAGCGCTGCCCGCACAATGTGCGCTTTGGTTGCATCGCGACCCATTCCCACAATACAGGCGCGGGCCTGATTGTCCCAGTATGGAGCGCCCAAACCAACAAAAGCGGGCACAAGATAAACGCCGTTATTTCCCGAAACCGATTTTGCCAGTTCTTCAGTTTCCGATGCGTTGTTTATTAACTGAAGTTCGTTTTTCAGCCAGTTGACAGTATCGCCGGTACAGTGAATATTTCCTTCAAAAACGTAATCGATTTTTTTGTTGAACCCGAAACCAACTGAAGTAACCAGTCCTTCCGGTGGCGGCAATGGATTGTCCCCGATGTTCATCATCACCGATGAGCCTGTGCCATAAGTAGCTTTTCCAACTCCCGGCGAAAAACAGTTCTGACCAAAAAAAGCGCCGTGCGAATCGCCAATCAACCCGGAAATTGGTAGAGGTTCATCGAAAATAACCACCGGATCGGAATACCCGAAAATTTCATCGCTGTATTTGAGTTCAGGAAACATTGTTTCATTTAAGTCGAATAATTCAATCAGTTCCCTGTCCCATTCCAACGAGTTAATATTGAGAAGCATAGTGCGGCAGGCATTTGAAAAATCGGTGGCATGGACTTTTCCTCCGGAAAGTTTGTAAAGCAACCAACTATCGATGGTACCCAGCATTAAAGCTCCTTTCGCGGCTTTTTCTTTTAATCCTGAAATGTTGTTCATGAACCAACGAAGTTTGCTGGCCGAAAAGTAGGGATCTATAACCAGTCCGGTTTTTTCTTTAACGGTTTTGCCAAACCCTTTTTCTTTTAGTGCATTGCAATATTCTGTTCCCCGCTGACACTGCCAAACTGCAGCATTGGCAACAGGTTCGCCGGTGGTTTTGTCCCAAATAAGCGATGTTTCGCGCTGGTTGGTGATGGCAATGGCGGCAATTTCAGCTACCTGAATTTTTGCTTCGGCTACCACTTGTTTCATTCCGGCGATGGTATTGTTAAAAATCTCAGTTGCATCGTGTTCCACAAATGCCGGTTGCGGATAAAACTGCTGGTGCGGAAAGCTCACCCGGTGCATCAGTTCAGCTTTTTTATTGAAAAGCATCACTTTTGTGGCCGATGTGCTTTGATCGATGGCAAGTATGTAATTTTTGTCCGGTTTCATGGTTTAACGTTGATGATAATCCGTTTGTACTTTTTTAATGAAGGCTCGCCAGAATCTTTAACTTCCAGAATCAGGTGTAGGGTTCCGGTTTCATTTGTTGTTGGTATTTGAAAGCTGATTTTGCTTTTTTCAGGATTTTTGATTTCGGGAATGTTTTTCAAACTTGACGGTTCTTTGTAGAAATACCAGTTAAATGTAAGTTCATCGCCATCGGGGTCTGTACTTTTCGATGCATCGATGGTAATCGTTTTCTCCTGCTTGGCTGTCAAATCGCCTTTGTTGTTGATTTTAATTTCGGGATAGTGATTAGCTTTTTCAAAAGGATTTTCACACCAATCCATCCGGGCTGCAAAATCATTCTGAATATCCAGAAGCCAGCGCCACTGCGGTTTTTTCCAGTCGCCATCATCCGAGGCATCGAAATATTGATGACCGTTTGTTGTTTCGAACCTGCCTCCCCAACCGCCGTAAGCAGGATTCTCGTTAGCTCTTAATCCATTATTAATGAGGTGAAAAAATGCCGGTGAATCGCCCTCGCTGAAATATTTCTGGGCATACAGTTTCCCGTAATTTCCATGATTTTCCTTTACGTTTTTGGTAGTCCACTCATCGCTAAAAATGTAATTATTGGAGTAGGGATGTCCTTCATGCTGATAATTCAATGCCACAAACTGATGGGAGCGGATGTAATTGACATTCGGAAAATTCTCCCTGATCCACTCCGAAGTTTTATCCTGATCGGCAATGGCAAAAATCCACAGCTTTTTAAATGCCCATTCAATTTCTTCTTCAGTATAATCGCGTTTTAGAATAGAAAGTGCCTGCGCAATTGTATTTGTTCCACCCCATGCCTGAACCCAAACCGGCTGAGGATTTTTATCGAGTAAAATATTGATGATGTGTTTCGCACCTTCGGTTTCAAGCGGGCCGGAATAATCAAGGTATTTTTCTTCCATGTTTCCGGCATAAATTACCTTTTTCAATTCATCAACAGAAGGATAACCGGAAAGATGTTTTAAAAGGTTTGGCCTGATTTTACCGTATTCATCAATCATTTCCTGCATCCAAACCACACCGTGACCATGTTTCTGCCACATCGAATTTCCATAAATCAGTCCTTCAATTTTGAATTCGTTGGAATACAGAAGAAACCGCATAAACGATGTTTTGTCGTCGATTTCGCCGTCGGTGGTTACAATAATTCGTGGTTTTACAGTTTCTTTTTTTATAGCTGAACCAAAACAAATCAATGAATTCAGTAAAATTATGACTGGGAAAAAATATTGATAAAGCATCTTTTTCATTTCCCCAGTTTTACGGATTTACGGTAACAATCACACGCTGGTAGCGGGTTAGCGCCGGTTCTCCATCATCGGTAACCGATACCACGAAATGCAGTGTTTCAGGTTTTGAAACTTTCGGTGCAGGAACTGTTATTTTTGAGTTGTTTTTATCGTCGATTTTTATTTGAGATGGAAATGTGCCTGCTTCGCGGTAGTAAATCCATTCAAATGATAACTTGTTATTATCCGGGTCGGTTGAAGCAGAAGCATCCAGAATTATAGGCTGGCCTGATTTTACTTCCAGGTGGTTTGCATGTTTTAACCCTGCCACGGGCGGGTGGTTTGCTTTTTCAAAACTTGCGGTACACCAGTCCATACGGGCGGCAAAATCGTTTTGGTAATGGTTACGCCAGCGCCAGATAGTTGCCTGCCGGCTGATGTAAATTGTGCCGTCAACTTCCACCCAGTCGTCGGTGTCGGTCCATATTTTCCGCTGTTCGGGTTCATGGAAAAAGATTCGTGTGTAAGGCTGATAAAATTCATACCGCCCGCCCCACGAACCCCAGTTAGGATGCTCTGACGAGCCCAGCCCATTGTTGATGAGGTACATAAACGAAGGGGAGTCGCCTTCCATAATGTAGGCAACATCAGGATACTGTTCGCCAAGCGGGCCGTGGTTTTGCTGAATGTTTTTATCCACCCATTCGTTATCGACGATGTATTTGTCAGCACCACTGGGGAAATTATAATGTCGTTCGCCTGAAATACCAGTCCAGGTGGCATAATGGTAACTGTTTGCTCCGTTCTCAGCATAACCAGGACTAACGATATAAAACAAATCATGAAAAGTGTTTCGTATCCACGGGCCTGAGTTATCCTGGTCGGAAATGGTGTAAACCCTGATTTTACTGGTAAATTTTTTTACTTCTTCCGCCGAACGGGTTTTTTTCACTTTCCATAAGGCTTGTGCCAGACAGTTGGCGCCGCCCCAGATGGGAATCCAAACCGGACGTGGATCGTCTTTGTCAACCATTTCGATTATCAAATCGGAGCCTTCCGAATCTTTACCTTCACCAACAGCGGCCATGCCAAAATCGGGGTAGCCCTTTTTTATTTTTCCTTTCAGAAAAGCTTGTGTTGGATAACCTTTTTCATGTTTTTCAAGGTTGTTGCGTACTTTTCCGTAGGCATCCACAATTTCGTGAATGCGCCATTCTGCGGTTTTATTTCGCTGCCAGCACGACGTGGTTGCCACAATTCCTTCAACGTCGAACTGGTTGGCATACAATAAAAAACGCACCATCGACATGGCATCATCCGGCTCGTTTTCAATGTCTGTTAAAATCAGGATTCTGGTTTTTTCGGGATATGATTTTGGTTCAGTTCCAAAAACATTCAGCGAAATAATGATTATTAGGGTTAAGGTAAGCGTTGATAGTTTGTTCATTGCAGTTCAGTTTATATTTTACTTTCGTTTGTTTTCGTTTTATTCCCCGGCAATAATAAATTCGATTTCGTGATCGCGCAGAATTTGGGCATCGGTTTGGTTGATTGAAGCATCGGTGATGATGTAATCGATGAGTGAAAGTGCGCCGAGGCTGGCAAAAGCGTTTTTTCCGATTTTTGAGGAGTCGGCCACGAGATACACTTTTTCTGCCACATCAATCATCGCTTTTTTCACCACAATGTCGCTCAGGCTTGGGTAGGTAAGTCCGGAACGAAGTGAAATCCCGGCAGTGGCAAGAAACAGTTTATCAACATGGATTCCTTCGAAAAACGCGGCTGCTTTTTGACCGGTAAGCGAAAGGGTGGGTGGTTTAAATTCGCCGCCGGTAACAATTACTTCAATGCCAGGCTCAGCGCCCAGTAAAAGCGCGATGTTCAGCGCATTCGTAATAACGGTAAGATTTTTTCTCCCGGCCAGATGTTTGGCAATTTCGGTGGTTGTGGAACCCGAATCGAGAATGATGGTATCGCCGCTTTCCACCAATTCAGCAGCTTTTTTGCCAATAAGCTGTTTCCGATCCATGTTATCCTGGTTCATCAGGGCGAAATTTCTTACATTGTCTTCCACGCTTTTCAAAAATGCGCCGCCATGTTCCCGATGGATAAGACCTTCCTTTTCAAGTTTTTCGAGGTCTTGCCTGACAGTTACTTCTGTTACTTTAAAGATTTTTGCCAGTTCAATTACTTTGGCTGAACCATCCTCTTTTAAAAGTTCCAGAATTTTTTCCCTTCTTTGGTTTGGTAGCATATTTGCTTTGTTTTATTTCGAAAACAAATAAAACGAAAATATTCGAAAGTAAAAAGAACATTTTATGGTTTGGTTCGAAATTGTATATTTACAATTCCATTAAAAATAAAAATGAATATGATGCGCACACTTTCTCAAATTATGTTGACCGTAATTTTGCTTTTCGTAATAATTTCATGCGATAAAAACCAATCTGTGAAACCTGACATGGAAAATTATTTTGCCTGGTGCATTGTACCGTTCGACAACCAAAACCGCACACCGGAGCAGCGGATAGAAATGCTTAAAAGACTTGGTTTTGTTTCGTATGCCTACGACTGGCGCGAAAAGCATCTAACCGAAATGGCGAAAGAGATAAAACTTGCCACGGAAAACGGAATTAAAATAAATGCCGTTTGGATGTGGATTGACAAGTCGGATTCAATTGGCCGACTTTCCCTAAATAATCAAAAAGTGTTGCAGACCTTGGAAGAAACAGGATTGAAAACGCAGATTTGGATGAGTTTTCCTGAGGATTATTTTGACGAAATGGGCGATGATGAGCGATTGGACAAAGCCAGCGAAATGATTTCGTATTTGAGTGATGAAGCAGAAAGATTGGGTTGTAAAATTGGCTTGTACAATCATGGCGGCTGGTTTGGCAACCCTGATAACCTGGTGAAAATCATCGAAATGTTGCCGGAAAAGGAGATTGGAATCATTTTCAATTTTCACCATGCACACGATTTGTTAGGCAATTATGAAGAAATGGTTAAAAATATGCTACCCTATTTATGGGCAGTTAATCTGAATGGAATGAATCCGGGCGGACCAAAAATATTTCCCATTGGCAGCGGTGAAAAAGAGGCTGAGATGATTTCAGTTTTGAAGAAAAACGGATTTACCGGGCCATTCGGAATATTGGGCCATATTGAAGACGCCGATGTTGAAAAGGTTTTGCAGGGGAATTTGGATGGGTTGAAAAAGGTGATGAGTTCTAAGAAAGTTGAAAAAAGTTAAAGACTGAAAGCTCAATCCGAAAGCTAAGCTATTGTTGGATGTGTTAAATATGAACCACCCCGGCCTGAGAACCAGTTTGTGTTACGACAAAAATGAATGTGGGTCAGGCCACCTCCCGATTCTCGGGAAAGGCTCGCCTTAAAGGAGAAGGCTGGGAAATTTCGTTTTCAAAATTATTTTGGTTTTTACGAACCCTGTTTGAAAAGGCTGCTATCGAATAATCGCATTAAACCTGATACAGCGGCAATTCCACCGGCAAAAATTCCAAATATTTTCTCGATTGACAGACCTTGTGAAATAAGCACAAATGCACTCAAAGGAATAATAATGAGCAAAATAAGGTAGCGGGCATTATGCCAGCGGCCTTTTAACCCGAGTTTAGTTTCAATTGCTTTTATTTCATTCGATTTGATGCTTTTTCGAACAAAATCCCTGAATTCGTTGGAGAAAAATGCAGGATTTGGGAAAGGTATTATTAATCTTTTATTTATCATCGCCTGAACCATGGCGGTATTTTTACGGTTCATTAAGCCATCATCGGCAAGGTCGAATAAAACTATTTTTTCATACGAAGTTAAATTACTCCAGATTTCTGAAAACTGAATTTCCGGACTGTCGTTTTCTCTTCGTATAAAATCATCTTCATCTCTCCGGTTCTCCGTTTTGTCATTGAAATTCAGGTTTAAATAGCCGTTAAATTTTAAAAATCCGTTGAACAAACTCTCCCACTTTCTGCGCAGTCTAAAAATCTGTGTTATTTGTTCCGGTTTTAGTTCGCCTGCAGAAATATATTCATCGTAAAACTCATTGATTAAATCGGTGTCGAACGACAAATCCAGCACTATTTTTTTGTCAGAATTCAGACTCAGTCCGGTAATCAGCGAAAGTATTTTTTCGTGTTTGTCAAATTCGTAAATAACTTGTTGAAACCCACAAATCCAGATTATTGCGGGTGATTCTAATAATACTTTTTCCCAGGTAAATTCAGGAGAAATCAGTCGGGCTGCCTGTATTTCTTTAATTTTACCTCCAGAGTTTTTACTCTGGAATAATTGAGATTCTTTTAGAAAACTTTCACCATCAAAACTATTTAGAAGGATTCTTTTGGAGTCCATGTTTTCAAGGATTTGAAACCAGGAAATTCCGGAACTGAACGGTTTTTCCTGATTCAGGTTAAGTAAAACTTTTGCCAGGTATTTCAGCAAAAGCCAAACAAAAACAATAACCAGTGAAAATACCAGTATGATAAGCAGAATATACCAAAAAGTTAAAAATTGCGGTTTATCGTCAGAATAACTTACTGCAATTGCCCCTTTATCAATTCCTTGCCTGAAAAACAATGTGTTGCCTGTAAACCATTTATTGACATAATCCTGAGTATTTAATAACTCAGAATAATTTTTGCCATTTGTAATCGGGTCGGGCAGCGAAGTGTACATCATTTCATAAACAGCAGTTTTTTTACTGATGTTCATCAATGAATCGAATGTTTCACCCACAGGTTCAAACGAAACTTTCAGGTAATCAATACCATTCCCCTGAATGCGTTTAAACCATTCAGCATTGCGGTCGTTTACACCTTTAAATAATTTTAGGTTTTCTTGCGCCACTTTCACTAACTGCTCCTGCTTCCAAAATTTTCCTTCCTGCTTTTTAACTGAAAAATAGTATTGCACCACGGGTACAGCCGATAAACTTGCAAGCCACAAAAACAGAAAAGCAAGGTATGTGGTTTTGACTTTAATTTTTATTTTGGAGCTTGAATCCCCGGTTACTAGCTCAGAATTTGCGAAGAATTTTGAAATGCCCGGTATGATTATCGATATCAGCAACACTATGAATAAAGGAATAATCAAAAACCTGATAAAACCTGATTTTTCAAGCATTATTAAAATCAGTAAAACAAAAACGGTGAAGATGAAAATTACAGGGAAATGCTTTAACCGAAGAAAATCGGCGGGTTTGATTCTTTCGTCAATCAGCATGAACAACGTGACAAATAAGGTAAAAAGAATAAAAATGAACTGATAAATTAAATTTGCTGCCGGATTACTGGCAATAAAAATACCCAAAAACTGAAAAACAACGATAATTGCCAGAATTGTCGTTAATGCCCGGTAAATGCCGTATTTCGCGTGTTGGAGGATTATCCATTTGAAAATCCATGATTTCTTTTGCGGGTCGAATTTAGGGCGCAGAACTCTAATTATAGTCAGCAAAGCAACTACCATAAAAATGAGGGAAAAAATAAAAAAGTAAAATGTAATCAGAAAAATACGGGCATTGTGTTTATCGTTTTGATTCAAATCGAGCAAGGTAATGTGGAAAAGCGGGGTATCTTTTATGGGAACAATCCGGGCAAGCCACTTTTTTTCGTCGTAGTTTAACTTAACATTATTTTCGGTTTGCGATTCAATGGTTTTTATCAGCCTGAAATTGGACTCGCATTCCTGTATAAAATTTTCGTGCAGGTTTTTATCTTTTTTCGAATGATATAATACTTTACCGGTGTTGTCGATAATAACAAATTCGATGTCTTTTGGCAAAACCTGGTCGTACAGCGATGGAATTGCCGATGTTACAGCCATAACCGGTAACGAATCGAAACGACTGGCATGGAATGAAACGGCAGTTTCAAACTTACCTGTGTTATATGATTTAATCGACTCAATATAAAAGTTTAATCCGTTGCTTGTTGGCCAGGAATTATTGATGTTGACGGCGTTCTTAAAATACTGCCTTTCAGCCAGGTTAACTTCAACTACTTCTGAAAAGGCGGTTCGCGTAACTGCTTTTCGCACAATTCCTTTCGAATCAATTAAAATAATCTCATTGAGTTGGAACGGACTTTTTAATATGTCAACCTGTTTGAATTTTTTATTGCTTTCAAAATGCTTTGCTACCATATCTGATAAAGCAAATGGGACTTCGAAAAATAATGTTGAGATTTGAAATGGGTCGGAATTCCAGATAGTATTTGAATATAAATTTTCAATTGAAGTAATATCTTTATTGACATTTGAGTACAGCGTACTTGAAATTTGATTTATCCGCCAGGATTGTACAGCACGGTCGGCAACCTGACTTTTTAACAAACTAATCGCTATTATAATTAAAAGGCCAATCCCAAACATGATCGAAATTCCGCTTCCAACGGCATCGGTGGCTTTTAAACGCTCAAGCGGATCGATAAAGATGATTTTTAAAATTGGCATTCCCACAAATACAAGCATTAGAATACTGGCAATATAAATGATTAGCTGATGGTTAAGCGTGCGGGTTTTATTACGGTAATCCGTATCCGTTATAAAACCCGCAATATATACCCATTCTCCCATAAAACTAATCGGAAGAACCATGATGTGTTTTTCTTTACCGCTAATATTCAGTTTTTTATATAAACCACCCTGAAATTTTTTTGTGCTGTCCCGCAATGCCAAAGGGTTGGTAATATCTGACCATTTATCACGTTTTATATTGTAATAAACATCGTCTTCATCGAATATGACAATATTTTCAAAAAGTTCATCAAATTTTAATCCCATCATAAACGAATCAACAGGAACACTATTTAAAAATCCGTCTTCAAGCATTGATAACAGAGAATTAATTTTGTCTCCTTCATAGAATCGCTTAATCAAATCAACAGAATTTACACTGAAGGATTTTGTGAAAAATCGAATGAACCGCTTTTTGCCATTAAAATCGATGTATGAAGTATCAGTTTCTCCTTTGCTATTGCCTGTAATTACATATTTCTGAAGTGCTTTAATAATATTGGTGATATCATCATTATTTGATTTTCCATATAAATCCCAGGCATAAAAAGCACCAAAATTTTTGAAGTGATTTTCAAAATATTTTTGTTTATCATTCATATTACTCCCGTATTCCTTTAATATACGAAAGGCTTTTTGCTGAAGCTGTGCCTCATTGCGCGGAATGTATATAAAAAAGTAGGAGAAGTAGATGAATAAAAAGATGAGGATAATAACAATCAATCCAATGTAATTAACATTTCGAAACGGTTTCGTTTTCATGATTATTCAAATTGATATTTAATGGTTTACCAAATTTACAGTAAATAAGTACCTAAGTCAATACCTTCTTTCATTTTGCCTTGTTAGCCGTTTGTTTATAAATCACGGGTAAAATTCAAATTCCGGATAGAAATATAAATTCAATCCTGTTTTGCGGAAAGAAATGATGGATTAAAACTTTATATTTGGGCCTTAATAATGTATTATTTAAATTCTGATTGAATATTAACAATTAAAAAACAGGGAGTTATGCGAATTTTTGTGATGTTGGTTATCGTGTTGATTTTCTCGTCGTGCGTTAAGAATAAAAACGTGCAAACTTTGCAACAAGCTGATGGCGGCAAATCTTTTGAAGTGGTTGAAGTAATCCAGGGAAATAGTTATACTTACATTAAGGCAAAGGAAAATATGGCCGAGAAGTGGATGGCCGTCTCAAAACAGGAGGTGCAAACCGGTTCTGTTTATTATTACGATGAAGCCCTTCCTATGAATAATTTTCACAGCAAGGAAATTGACCGTACTTTCGATGAAATATTTTTTGTAAACAGTATTAGTACAACCCCGCTTGCTCAGGCACAGCCGAAAGCGATGGAAGGTCATAAAGGCAAAGTTGATATTCAGCAAAACAGCGCCATCACTCTCGAAAAACAAGCAGGCGAAATTACAGTTGCACAAATATTTGGCAACCGCAGTAACTTTTCTGAAAAAGAGGTGGAAATCAGGGGCATTGTTGTAAAGGTAAACGAACAGGTGATGGGCAAAAACTGGATACACATCCAGGATGGCACCAGCGATAACGGCAATTTCGACCTCACCATTACCAGCGCCGACCTGCCAAAATTAAACGATGAAATAACTGTAAAAGGCAAAATAATACTCAACAAAGATTTTGGCTACGGATATACTTATGAGGTAATTATGGAAGATGCAAAAGTGGTTTCGGTAAAATCGGGAACTTCAGCGCTGTAGCCCTCCATCAACATGAACACATCGCGTCGCAATTTTTTCAGGAAAGCTGCTGCAATATCAGCCGGAAGCGCTTTGTTTTCAGGCGCTGCGCGGGCAAATAACATTTCGGATGCAGAGCGCTACACCAAATTAGATGAAGTTCTTTCTAAACCGGTATTGAAACGCGAACTTTTCTCTGAACCGGTAATCATTGATACACTCGAACTTTTGCGGTTTGATGATAATTTTCTTTGCCGCATTCGTTCCAAAGATGGGGCTGAAGGAATTTCCGTGGGCAACAATATGCAAATGGTTTCGCTGTACCCCATTTTTACCCGGCGGTTGCAACCTTTTTTCCGGGGGAAGGATGCCCGCAACCTGGAGCAATTGCTGGAGGAAGTATATGTATATCAGAGCAACTATAAACTTCAAAATCTGGCGCTTTGGGTGCCGCTGGCCACCATCGAGTTTGCCATTCTCGACATGCTTGGCAAAATTGCCGGAAAACCGATGGGCGAGTTGATTGGGGAAATTCATCATCCGGAAATAGCCGTTTATCAGGCCAATAACTTCAGGGGAAAATCGGCTGAGGAATCTATCGAAGGGATTAAAAAACAGGTTGCCGAAACCCAGGCCAAAGCGCTTAAATTTAAAGTTGGCGGAAGAATGAGCGACCCCGAAATTCCGCCGGGCCGTTCAGAAAAACTCATTCCACTGGTTCGTGAAACTTTTGGAAACGATATGGTTATTTATGCCGATTCAAATGGTTCATACAACGCTAAGGAGGCCATTCGGATTGGTAAAATCATGGAGGAGTACAAATTCGATTTTTATGAAGAACCTGTTCCATTCGACTGGTACGAGGAAACCCGGGAAGTTGCAGATTCGCTGAATGTTCGAATTGCGGGCGGGGAGCAGGAACCCAGTATTCGCAATTTCAGGTGGTTAATCGGAAATGAAGCTTTGCAGATTGTTCAGCCCGATATTTATTATTTTGGCGGAATGATTCGCTCGATGCGTGTGGCACGAATGGCTGCTGTAAAAAACATGGAGTGTACCCCGCACATTTCAGGTTCGGGTTTGGGCTACCTGTATATGATGCACTTTGTTTCGGCAGTTCCAAATGCCGGTACTTACCATGAGTTTAAGGGATTTAACAATGAATTGCCACTGGCTTGCTCCACGTCAGATTTGCAAAGTCATGGCGGCATTGTAAAAGTGCCAACTGGTGCGGGGTTTGGCGTGGAAATAGACCCCGGGTTTATCAAAAAACATGTTTTGGTCAGGTAGATTTCGTCTTTATTGCAAACAGAATGGTCAAAACAAGCGAATTAACAAGGAATCCGGGGAAAACTAAAATGATCAGCTTGTTTTTTGGACTGATTGTATTTACAAGTATTTTATTGTTTACCGACCTGGAACCCGGTAAGCCCGAAATCACCTGCACTTTCGCGGTTGCCATGCTAATGGCCATCTGGTGGGTTACCGAAGCGTTGCCCTTACCGGTAACCGCACTGGTGCCGCTGGCCGCATTTCCTTTGTTGGGCATTATTGATGGAAAAACAGTTTCGGGAGCGTACATGAACCACATCATTTTTTTGTTTATGGGCGGTTTTATGATGGCGCTGGCCATGGAACGCTGGAACCTCCACAAAAGAATAGCGCTATATATCCTGAAATTTGTTGGCGTAAGTCCGGCTCGCATCCTTTTCGGTTTTATGCTTGCTTCCATGTTGTTGTCAATGTGGATTTCGAACACGGCAACGACCATGATGATGATTCCGATTGTGACTTCAATTATTTTTAAAATTGAAGAAAGTGTAGGCCGCGAAAAAATCTCAAAATATGCGCTTGGTTTGCTGCTGGGAATTGCCTACAGCTCCTCGATAGGTGGAATTGCAACTCTTGTGGGCACTCCCACCAACCTGATTTGTGTGCGCATTTTGAATGTTTTGTATCCCACAGCGCCCGAAATATCGTTTGCCCAATGGTTTCTTTTTGCCTTTCCGGTAACTGTTATCATGTCAGCCGGGGCTTTTGTATTGCTTTACCTGATGTACAGGCCAAAAGAACATTGGGGCGAACTTTCGGCAGATACCTTTAAAATTCAACTCAGGGAATTAGGAAAGGCCTCCTATCAGGAAAAGGTTGTTTTTGTGTTTTTTCTTGCGCTGGCAGCGCTTTGGATTACCCGCGCCGAAATCAGCTCGGGAAGTTTTACTTTTAGAGGTTGGGCCTCTTTTTTTAAAGTACCCGGATATATCAACGACGGAACAACCGCCATTTTTGTTTCGCTGCTGCTTTTTATTTGGCCAGCGAAAAACGGGACTGGCGAAAAGATCATCAACTGGGAAACAGCCAAACGTTTACCCTGGGGAATAGTTTTGTTGTTTGGCGGAGGTTTTGCGTTGGCCGATGGGTTTGAAAAATCGGGGCTTGCAATGTGGTTTGGCCAGCAACTGTTCTGGGGCGGGTCAATACCCTCCATTATTTTTGTGCTGGCCATTGTTGCCATGATGTCGTTTTTAACCGAACTCACCTCTAATGTGGCCTCAACACAGATGTTGCTTCCCGCTTTTGCAAGTATCGCAGTTGCCACCGGCGATAATCCGCTGCTGTTTATGATTCCCGCAACCATCGCTTCGTCGCTGGCATTTATGCTGCCCACTGCCACTCCCCCGAATGCAATTATTTTTGGCACTGGGCGGGTAACCATCGACCGCATGATGCGCACCGGTTTTACGCTGAATTTTCTCGGGATAATTATCGTTACCCTGATGACTTATTTGTTGATTGGAAGCACTTTTGGTGTGGTTAACAATATTGTCCCGGAGTGGGCGTTGAAGGGGATAAAATAATCAAAAAAAAATCCGGGAATCAATGACCCCCGGATTTAACATTAATCTTAAAAATTATGAAAAAATTGGTTATTGTTCCAAAATTTTAATGTTACGGTACCAAACATCGTCGCCATGATCCTGTAGAGCGATAACGCCCGATTTTGGCACATTGGCCCAGTCGGGATTTAATTCCGGGAATTTTGAGCTGGCAACCATTTTATTCCAGTCTTCGGTCCACAAGTGGTATTCCAAAACTGTTTCGCCATTTTGACGGTGCCAAACGCTGCCTTTGAAAACTTCAATTTCAACAGTGTTCCATTCGCCAACAGGTTTTGCATTTTGTGGTTTTGCAGGAATCAGGTCATATAATGAACCGGCCATGCGGTTGCCATCTTTGCCTGCTCTGGCGTCAGGATGTTTTTCGTTATCGAGCACCTGCATTTCTGGTGCAGTTTTGTAAATTGGCCATTCAGGTACTTCTTTCCCAAGGTAAAAAATACCCGAGTTTCCACCTTCCGAAATTTTCCATTCCAGTTTCAACCTGAAGTTTGAAAATTCTTTGGTGGTGATAATATCTCCACCATTTTCAGCGCCGGCTTCACCGGTTCCTGTGCCAACGCAATGCAGTGTTCCGTCAACAATTTGCCATCCTGAAGGGAAGTCGGGCCTGTTATTTCCACGCCAGCCATTTGAGGTTTGGCCATCGAATAGTAACACCCAGCCTTCTTCAATTTCTTTCTGAGTTAACTGGTTTGGGCCAACGGGATCTTCTACAACCGCGCTTTTTTCTTCGGTGGCCGGTTTTTTACCGCCCTGGCACGATGACAATGCTGCAACAATTACAAGCCATCATCATTAAAAATAATCTTTTCATCGTTATCAATTTTTAAATGGTTAATTATTAAGTTTTATTATCAGTTGTCAGCAAAAGTAATAAAAACGGTAATTCTTTTGTAATTTCGAAAACCGAAAACAAAAAAGGTTTAACAGTTTAAATTTAAGGTTATGAATATTTCATCCAAATCAAAAAAAATAGGAATATTAACTGCCGGTGGCGACTGTCCCGGTTTGAATGCCGCAATTCGCGGGGTAGGGAAAACAGCTATTGTTGAATACGGGATGGAGGTGCTGGGTTTTAATGCCGGTTTTCTGGGATTAATTAACAGCGATTATATGGAACTGAAAGAAGCGCAACTTTCGGGAATCCTTACTTTGGGTGGCACCATTCTTGGTACTTCGCGTGAAAAACCGTACAAACTGGTTGCCGAACATGGCGAAGAGAACCATAAACCTGAAAAGATAATTGAAACCTATAAAAAACTGGGGCTCGATGCCGTGGTTTGTATCGGCGGAAACGGAACCATGAAAACGGCTGATTTGCTCTCGAAAGAAGGCCTGAACATCGTTGGTATTCCAAAAACTATCGATAACGATGTTTGGGGAACCGACGTAACTTTTGGTTTTGATTCGGCGGTGCAAATTGCCACCGAAGCCATGGATCGCCTGCACACAACCGCCAACTCGCACCAGCGCGTGATGATAATAGAAATTATGGGCCACAATGCCGGCTGGCTTGCGCTGTACTCAGGGCTTGCAGGTGGCGGCGACATCATCCTCATTCCGGAATTACCATTCAATATTGATTTGGTTATACGGAATATAGAAAAACGTTACGAAGACAAAAAACCTTATTCCATTGTGGTTGTAGCCGAGGGAATTGAACACCCCAAAGGCCAAAGTGCGGCCAGTTATATGGCAAAAACCATTGACGATAGAACGGGTATCGAGACCCGTGAAACGGTGCTGGGATACGTACAACGCGGTGGCAGCCCATCGCCCATGGACCGCATTTTAGCCACCCGCTATGGCGCTTTTGCCGCCCAATGTATTGCCGAGGGATGTTTCGGGACTATGGTTGCCATGAAAAAGAACGAACTGACCACCGTGCCGTTGGGTGAAGTTGGCGGTAAATTACGCCTGGTGGAACCCGGCCTTGGATTGATTCAGAAAGCCCGGAAAATGGGAGTGTCGTTTGGGGACGAGGAGTAGGAGAATGTTTGAATGCCCTCAATTCGTGAATGTGAGAATGCCCTCCGATGTTCAATTCATTCGGGAGTTAATGCCTGTCCGTCAGCTACCCGCCTGCCGGTAGGGTAGGAAACAAAATGAAATATTTGTTTTGAAATATTTCCGTTGACTTTAGTCAACGGATGCAGCAAAAAAAAGAAAGGGCTTCAGCCACATCAATAAAATCACAGTTTTATTCCCTTAAATTGAGACATCGGATTGTGATATGAAATTTGTATTTTGCCAAGGAATAAAAAAACATAAACCATGGCATTAAAAACCAAAACCAGCTTATTCCTGCTCACATTGATTTTAATTTTTTTCAACTGTTCAAAACAAACAAAACAAGTACAAAAATCCGGCAATCCGGTTTTTGAGGGATGGTACGCCGACCCCGAAGGATTGGTTTTTGGCGATGAATTCTGGATTTACCCTACATTTTCTGATGATTATGAAAAGCAGGTTTTTTTCGATGCTTTTTCATCGAAAGATTTGATAACCTGGGAAAAGCATACTCACGTTTTGGATACCACAGTCATAAAATGGGCAAAACAAGCGTTATGGGCGCCTTCGGTGGTTGAAAAAAGCGGGAAATACTACTTCTTTTTCGGGGCAAACGATTTGCAACGTAAAGGCAGTGTTTATTTCGACGAAAACAATTCCATAAACCAAACCGGCGGCATCGGGATTGCAGTTGCCGACTCTCCCGGTGGCCCGTTTAAGGATTACCTTGGAAAACCATTAATTGACGATTTCTATAACGACGCCCAACCCATCGATCAGTTTGTTTACAAAGATTCGGACAACCAGTATTACATGTTTTACGGTGGTTGGGGTAAATGCAATTTGGCAAAGCTGAATGATGATTTTACCGGATTTATTCCATGGGAAGACGGCACTGTTTTCAAAGATGTTACACCTGAAAATTATGTGGAAGGGCCGGTTTTGTTTCGGCGAAACGGGAAATACTATTTTATGTGGTCGGAGGGCGGATGGACCAACGGAACCTACAAAGTAGCCTACGGAATTTCGGATAAAATTACGGGACCATTTCATCGAATCGGTACAATTCTGGAATCGGATGAAAATATAGCAACCGGCGCCGGACATAATTCTGTAATCAATATTCCGGGCACCGACAGGTGGTTAATCGTTTATCACCGCAGGCCTATTCCAAACGAGGACCGCGACCACCGTGTTACCTGTATCGACAAACTGGAATTCAACAACGACGGAACTATAAAACCTGTAATTATGACTTTTGAAGGAGTAAGTCTTGAACCTTGAATTGCGGAATTTAGAGGAGGTTAAAGTTCCTGAAAGTTTAGGAAAGATATTTTATTTGAATTGAAGTAAAACAAAAAAAATCTGAATTTGAATAGTACAGAATTAATTTAGTTGTATTTCATTAATGTAACTCTAACTAATGAAACTAATAAATAAAGAAAGCGATTTGAGAATTTGGCAAAGTTTCCGAAAGGGAGACAAAGCTGCATTTCAAAAAATTTATTTTAACCACTATCGGTTTTTGTACAACTATTGCCGAAAATATACCAACGATACTGCGCTGGTTGAAGACATTATTCAGGATTTATTCGTCACTCTGCTTGAAAGAAAGGATTTTTTAAGCGATACCGATAATATTCGTTTTTATTTGTTTAGTTCCATTCGCCGCAGATTATTTAAAACTTTAAATGACAGGGAATTCAAAGTCACCGATTTGTTTAGCAATGATAATCCGGCTTTTCATCTGGATCAGGGAGTTGAACCTAACTTTGGTAACGATGATGAAGAAAACCGGTTTCAGAAACTTTTAATTAGCTCGTTAAATAACCTCGGCGAAAGACAAAAAGAAATGATATATCTGAAATACTATTCAGGATTAAACTGTAAAGAGATTGCAGATATTCTGGGAGTTTCTTATCAAACCACCAGAAATACTTTATGCACGGCTTTGAGCAACATACGTAAGGATTTTGAGGATGAAATGCCCAAAGGGAAAATGGTGATAATTTCATAAAATAGATTAAAGAATTGAATGAAAAGCAATCCACAAAATATTGACGATTTCCTGTTCGACGATGAATATAACGAATTTGTCAGAGAACCTTCCAAGAAGAATACCAATAAATGGGAAGGGTATTTTGATGCTAACCCTGAAACAAAAACAGAAGCTGCCAATGCAAGAAAAATTATTAAAGGCCTGTTATCATTAAAAGATAAAGCTGCTGACCATGAAATAAATGAGTTTCATTTGCACCAGAAATTTGAAGAAACCTGGGGTAAATATAAAAGTTCAAAATCAAAATCTACATTTTTAAAAGCATCAAAACTGGTTTGGCGAAGTATTGCAGCCGCAGCGGTTATTGTTTTTGCTGTTACTTTTTACTCGCTTTTGCATAATTCGATATTAAAAAATAAGGCTCCTGAGTATTTTGAAGTTTACGTTCCGGCAGCAAAACAAAGTCAGTTGACTCTGCCCGATGGAACCAAAGTCTGGGTTAATTCCGACACAAAAATCAGTTATTCAACCCAGTTTAATTC
>Ga0100400_1001067_pt1 | contig 19512 bp, 25 predicted proteins | sample CryGeymeta201524_FD_80420 | JGI IMG/M metagenome (GOLD analysis project Ga0100400, IMG submission 80420) | Groundwater microbial communities from Crystal Geyser aquifers in Utah, USA - Crystal Geyser metaG 2015-24 | ecosystem: Environmental > Aquatic > Deep subsurface > Groundwater | place: USA... | reverse complement strand
GAACTTTTATGAACTGCAAAAACTTACCATGCACGATTTAACATCCGGCGTCCCGTTAACCGCCGATTTCGACACATTAACCAACCTCTTTAAACAATGAATAGCGTAAATCAAATACATAAATCCGGCTGTAACGATAAACAATATATCGCCAGTAATAACTTAATTATTAACAATTTAAATTTTTAAATTATGAAAAAATTAGAAAAACTGACTTTGAAGGAATTAAGTTCTGAGTTTAATTTAATTGGGAGAGTAGAGGCCCAAAGGTTAAATGGTGGTTATTCATGGGAAGAATATGAGCAATTGGAAAGAAATGGTGAATGGTATGGAGGTCAGGTAGATGGTTATGGATATATTAGTCAAACCATGTACGCAAATGCCGATGGACCTAATACAACTGTGATGGACTATGGCCAGCTAATTCAATCTATACGGCAGTCGCCATATAGTGTCATTGGAGATGCAGCAATAGATGTAGCAATGGATTGGAATCCAGTAACTGCATACCTTAATGATGTTGCAGGAAATAGTGATAATTTGCTTCAAATAACCCGGCAAAATCAATTGAACGATGCATTAGAAGCAATCTGGGCTGATGGCAGCACTGACGTTATTTACAGTGTTACCTATTGCAATGGTAATTTTAATATTTATGATATGCATGGTAACTGCTTTTTTCAAAACTAGTTAACTGAGTTTTTCATCAATCTTCCGGGCGGAATTCTTCCACCCGGAAGTTCTATTTTACTATATTTATTTTACTACTATGAAAGCTAAATTATTTTGTATTTATATATTAATGTTATTGGTTTACAATACTTTAAGTTGTGATAAATATGATTTCAGTTTTGAGAATAAGAATGCAACAACCGCAAAATGGTTAAAGGTTGAAAAGAATGGAATAGTTGGAGGAGATACTATCGATTTTATTGAGGGAAAAAGCTCATTATGTTTTATTCGGCCTTATTCATTTTTGCCATTTTATACTGTAGCATTTCAAACTATTGTTTTACCCAACCCGGCTAAAAACATAGAAATTACAATTCAGTCAAAAAATCAAAACAAACTTGAATGTTTCCTTAAAGCAATTTGTTTAGACCTTGATGAGAATATTATCTGCACCGATTCCATTAGTTTATCGGCCAACGCGCAATGGGGGAAATCCACACTCAAGCTTGCAACAACAGGTACACAAAGACTTTATATTGAAATAAGTGCAGCTTCAAATTTTATCTCCGGAAAAATACCGGATAAAGATTCGCTTCAAAAATTCAATATCGATAATTTATTCATTTTAATAGATAACAAAGATTTAAAATCGTTCAAAACAACAGCATTTAAGCCTTGTATGCAGAAAACTGAAAGCTTAAATGTTTCCCCTCTTAATAAAATGATAAATACAGATGATTTTAAGAATCATTCAATTATTGCGTTTGGAGAGTCAGTGCATGGCAGTATGGAAATGCAAAAACTAACTTTAGATGCAATAATTGATCAAATCAAATACAATAATTGCAAATTAGTATTGATGGAATTCCCTTTTGAAACAGGACTGCGGATTAACAAGATCATTCAGGGAAAATCCAACGAATTAATTGAAGATTTACTTCTCTTTAATAATCTCGACTTTCCATCTTTTAATTACTTTATTCAATGGTTAACCAATTATAACAAATCAGCAGAAAAGAAAGTTATGATAGTTGGGTTGGATGAAAACAAAACAGCATTACAAATTGATAATCTAAAATTATTTCTTTTAGAATTGTTTAAAGATGAATTTATTGTTAATGAAATGATGCGTCACATCTACCAGAAGAACCTTAGCGCTGCACTGAAAGATTTGGAATTAAATTGTGCAGTTAATCACATTGAACACAAAACGCAAATTGTTTTAATTCATGCTTTTAAAACGAGAATAAATCAGGTTAAAGCAGTTTCAGATTTAATTGAAGGTAATAGAGATTATTTGTTTTTCAGAAATGCAGAATTTGCAATTAATAACTTTATTGAGGGTAATGAAAAAACTGCAATTTTTACACATTTAGGCCATGTAAATAAAACAAACAATACTACGAACCGCTTCATGACGCGCAATTTTGGTAATTATATGTTTGAAAAATACAAGAATCAGTATTTTGTAATTGGTATTCTGGTTGGTGAAGGTAATATCACCAGTTTTGATAAAAATGGATTTGACCAGAATTTCGAATTAAATGAACCACCTCATGAAAGCATCGAGTACCTGTTAATGAAGTTAGATGAAACAGAATTCTACATTAACGGAACAAACTTGCCACCATGTTTGAAAACAAGGATTATTGGCGCACTGTATTATGAAAATCAATTTTATTCCTTTGCCCCTAAAGAGAGAATTGACGGTACAATATTCATTAAAAGGAGTTCTGAAAATCGTTTGCCTGAAAATTGGCCTAAAACAATGAAGGAAATAAAACAATACCTTGGAAGCAAGCTAACCAATTAGAAATCAATTTTTCCTGAATGAAAAGAATTCTACTCAATATTCTACTTTTCACACTTCCATGTATTTCATTTTCACAAAAATCTGAAATTGGGAAAAGTTTATCGTTTGAAACCCAATTTGGTTATAACGAATTCTGGCGAATCACTGGCAATGAAATGTTTATTGAAAAAATGATTGGCAAAATCCCTGTTCAATCAAATTCAAAATATTTTACCGATGGTAAACAGTCGTGGATTATTAACAATCCATATAAAGATTTCCACACCTATATTTTTTCCTATTTTAATTTGACGCAAAAATCAAACAGAATTCAGGTTTCGATTTTTTCCAAAACCAGAAACCTGCAAAAAGCCTGGTTAAAAGTATATTGTCTCAACAATGATGAGAATACAATCAAAAAAGATTCATTATCCTGGAATCATACAACCTTTCCGTTGTCATATCCGGTTGAGGGTTCACTGGAAAAACAATTGATGCAAGCTAAAGTACCACTGTATTATGTTTCTGTAAAAAATCTTGAACCGTGTTATTTCATCAGGTTAGTTGGATTTAATTACACAGAAAACCAGTTTTACACCAGTGGTTTTAAAAAGAAGTTTGATAGTGTTGTTTTTATTAAGCAAAGTACTGCTTATAATATAAATCATTAAATATAAACTACTTAAACTAATCTTCGAATCTTCATTACCATGAACCAAAAACTAAACATAACTATTCCTGTAAGGGTTGATACTGTTGAGCGACTGGAAAATATACGTACCGTAGTAAATTTTCTTTTTCAGCATGGCTTTCAAAATATCAGTGTACTTGAAGCGGCTGCCCTTTGTAACGGTTTTGTAAAAGAACTTCTTGGAAAAAGAATCAATTACTCCTTTATAAAGGACGAAGACCTCGTTTTTCACCGCACCCGATATATAAACAAGATGGTTTCGGAAGCAACCACACCTTATGTTGCGATTTGGGATACCGATGTAATTGTGCCTGCAAAACAGGTTGCAGAAGCGCTCAGGTGGCTTGAAACCGGCGAAGCCGATTTTGCTTATCCCTATGATAAACCTTTTCTTGATACCACGCCCATTATCCGCAAACTGTTTCTTGAAGACGGGAAAATAGAAACCCTGGAACAAAACCGAAAAAAAATGAAAGAGTTATATGCTCCAAACCCGTTGGGCGGGGCTTTTCTGGCCAACCGCGATGCATATATCAAATCGGGAATGGAGAACGAAGATTTTTATGGCTGGGGAATGGAAGACGGCGAACGTTTTTACCGATGGCAAAAACTGGGATACAAAATAAAACGTGTACCTGGCCCGCTTTACCACCTTACACATGGCCGCGGTATCAACAGCATGTTCCATAACCCCGACCAGGGTTTATGGAAAAGAAAAGAAACCCTGAAAGCAAAACGAATGGCCGGACAAGGTCAAAACGGGATTGATTAAAAACAAATACAAATGAATAATCACCTTTTACAAATACCTGCTTACCTGAAAAAAGCAAATTTCGGGGTTAACAATCATGGGTTATTACATGGCGATTCCGGAATTGTCCTCTTTTTATACCACTTGTCGCGTGCAACAAAAAACACCGAAACTGAAGAAATGGCTGATAACCTGCTGGATAAAATTTTTGCAGGGATTTCAACCACTGCTCCTGCTGATTTTGAAAACGGCCTTGCCGGCATTGGCTGGGGAATTGAATACCTTGTTCAAAATGGCTTCGCCGAGGGTAATACCGATGACATACTGGAAGAGGTTGACACACGGGTTTATAAATCCATTTGCGACGACAATCAACCCACTTTGGAGTTGACCAATGGGTTAATCGGATACCTGGTTTACCTGAACGCCCGTTTAAAGAATACAAACAACCCGGAATCAATGGCTCAGCGTATCAACAGGGAGTTGCTGATACACACGGTGAATAAAATCGACGAGGCAGCGCCTTCCAATTTTCCCAACCTCGTTAAAGAACACTATTTCGATTTGTACTGGCGTTTCCCGGCCATGCTTTTTGCACTTGCCGAAACTTACCAAATGGGTTTGTACAGCCATAAAATAGATTTGATGCTAAAGCAATGGGTGATGTATTTTAATGCATATATCCCGTCGTTACACATCAACCGCTTGTACCTGACATTGGCATTACATCGAATTAACCGGTTTATGCACAATACTGAAATTGAAAAACAAATCAGGATTTTATTGTTTTCAGTTGACTGTGATGAAATCACCGCCGAATTTGACCACCAACACAACGGCATCAGGTTTGGTGTTCCCGGTGCACTGTGGGTTGTACATCAGGCTTTGCAAAACTTACCGCAGCAATCCGTTAATTTCCACAAAATCGGGCAACTTTACACTAAGATGAAAACCGGTTTCATGTGTAATCAAAACGTGATGTTTCAAAACAGCCAGATCAAAAAACCCGACATCAGTGATGGCTTGTCGGGAATTGGATTAATGCAGTTGCTCTGGCCTGAAATCTTTGATGTTAAAATCAAAACTGCCAAATTACGAAAATGATCAACTTTTCAACCCGTCCGCCAACCGTTTCGGTAGTAATGCCGGTTTTCAATGCGGCCCAATTTATAGAGGCAGCAATTGAAAGCATTCTGCTTCAGACTTTTCGTGACTTTGAATTGATTATTGTCGATGATGGCTCAACCGATATTTCGCCTGAAATCATCCGTTCGTTTACCGATAAACGAATAAACCTCATCAGGCAGGAGAATAACATTGGAAACTATGCCTGCCGTAACCTGGGAATGGCAGCAGCCCGGGGAAAATATATTGCAGTGATGGATGCCGATGATATCGCCCTCCCTCTGCGATTGGAAAGACAATACCATTGGATGGAAAACAATCCGGAAACAGGCATCTGTGGCACTTTTATCCAGATTATCCCCTCGGGCTATCTGCCACAGTTTGTAACCAATGAGAAATTACTGAAAGTGGCTTTTCTTTGCAATAATTACTGTTCACACCCCAGCCTGTTCATCCGGAAAGATTTATTAAACCGTTACAAACTGCAATACGATGAGCAGTACTACTATTCTGCCGATTTCGATCTCTGTGCAAGGGGCCTGAAATATTTCAATATTCACAATATTCCCGAAGTTTTGTTGCAATACCGCAAGCATCCGGGGCAAATCAGTGTGGCAAAATACAAACAACAACAATACTTTGCCGACCAGATAAGGATAAAACAACTCACTGAAAACCTGTCATTTTTACCAGAGGAAATTCCGGCAGATATTCATCTTGCCATTATGCACAAATCAATGATAGAAAAAGGCCTGATGGAAACCGCACGAAACTGGGTTCAGACTATACTCTCGAAAAACAGCGAAACAGGTTACTACAGCGAAAAACACCTTTCTGCCTTTCTTGGACAATTGCTGAACGCCTGCTTTTCAAACCAACAACGCAAATATGAACCAAAAACAGAATAAAAAATCCGGATGTTACGATAAACGTTACACCGCCAGTAATATCTTAATTATTAACAACTTAAATTTTTAATATCATGAAGAAATTAGAAAAACTGACTTTGAAAGAATTGGGTTCTGAGTTAAATTTTATTGGGGTTGTAGAGGCCCAAAGGTTAAATGGTGGCTACGATAACGATTGTTTTTGGAGATGTGTTGCATACTTACAAAGCGGAGGAGCAAGCTATACTGAAGCTAGCGCTGAAATATTAGCGCTTTCTTATTTTGGTAGCGATTGTGGTGATTATCTAAGTGCAAATGGAGCTGGGGTGACCTCCCCCGACATTGCTACCTATGCAACGAATCTTGCAATAGATGGAAATTACCATTTAGATCCATCTGGAGCATATATTGGTATGTTTAATACAAATAATATTAGTAGTTATAATGCCACTGGCATGGCGCATGCTGTTATTGTGCAATGTGTAAATGAAGATGGTTCTCTTGAAATATTCGATCCTCAAGATGGTTCTTATACAATTATTCCCTCAGAAGAAGCTAATTATGTGTCACGCGCAATGTATTAGCTTTTATCATAATTAATTACTTACTGTTTTTGATATTTCAATTAATCTCTTAATTTTTTGTATGAAACAATTAGTGAATTTGATTCTAAGAAATTTGAACAAATCAGCCGCTTCATTTAACCTACTTAAATTGCAGCCATCTTTATTAATAGCCTCTCTTTTTCTATTGCTGGTACTAGGGAGTCAACCTGTTTTTAGCCAAATTTCAGGGATTACCGGAAAAATTATTGATTACGAAACAAAAAGGGTAATGCCGGGAGTAACCATCATTGAGAACTTGCCTGGAAATGGAACTGTTTCCGATGTTGATGGAAACTTTAAACTAAAAATAAAGGGCGATATGCGAGAGTTAGAGTTAAATTTTATTGGCTATTATGCACTCAAATTTGTGAATATCCCTAATGAAAACGAGATAATTGATTTTGGGGAGTTAAAACTGGTGAAAAATCATCTACTCAATAATTCCGGTGCTGGTATAGTTTATAAATTAAGTGAAAGCGACAAAGAAAAAGATCAGGAAACCAGAAAAAATGTTGTTGAAAAGTATCGAATTGAAATTTGTGGAAATGTATTGAAACCCTATTTCGACAGAAATAAAATAATATTCGATTTTACAACAACGAATAAAAAATGATAACAAATCGTAAGTCTTTGTAAGAATGAGTTTATAATCTACAATTTGCCCAACTGATTTGTAAAAATAACTGCAATGGATTAAGATTATGGTTAATGAACAAAAGGGGAATTCTAATGCCTGTGCGATTTGATTCGTTAAAAGATCTGAAGAATATTTATTGTAAGGTAAACTTTCCTCAAAAGAATTTCTTTCAAAATATCAGGGTGATTGAAGGGGTCTCTCTTTGTAACGGTTTTGTAAAAGAACTTTCGGCAAAAAGAATCAATTACACCTTTATGTAGGACAACGACCCTGTTTTTCACCGCACCCGATATATAAACCAAGTGGTTTCGGAAGCAACCACAGCATTAAATGCCGATTTCGACACATTAACCAACCTTTTTAAATAAGGAAGCAAGAAAATCAAATACAAAAAACCAGTTGACATGAGAAACCATATATATCTTCAGTAATAATTAATCACTTAAGAAATTAGAGAATGAGTGTGAAAATTAAGTCATTTATCATACTGCTTTTGGTTCTGGGCTTTACCTCACTGAGTGCTCAGTCGTTTTTAGACCAATCTGCTGCACGGTTAGGAATTACAGTTAATATACCCTCCCAATATCAGGTATCTAAAAATGAAAGTCATATTTATCCTGCGGAGATCACAGCGGACAACCCTGTACCGGATCTTGCCCAACAATACCAGCAAAAAATGGCTACAGGGAAGGCATTTTTTAATTCCTTTTTTGGCACGGTTACTTCAGTTTTGAAGCACAACAACAATGAATGTGTAGTTTTAGTTTTTATTCCGCCAGGCCGGGGTGGAAGTAACTACGGTAAGATTACCACTGACAGCATTACTCTTAACGTATTTAAGCATATTTCATTTGGGCGTATCAAACGAGATTTCAGTTATGAATCACCATACAATGATGCATCGGAAATAGCCGCTTTGGAATTGTATTCGATGCTCACCCATTATCCCGTATTAAAAGCAAAAGAAATGTTCAATGCAGGAGCAATGGTTAGTTATCCATTAAATTTTAAAACGAATGTTTTTCTGGAAAAATTCACCAGGGGAAGGGCTGTGGTCATTGGGAAAGACAGAAGTGAAGTCTATTTATACTTCATGTTAACAGATAAAAGCGTGATAGAATTTGAACAATATTTGGGCGAATTCAACAGCGCTTTTGTGTTTTATCAATAATATATGATTATCGAATTTATTACCCAAATAGTTATCTTTGGCAAGGATAACTAACTTTTCTCACCAATTTCACTTTTAACATATGCTAAGATATTCAAATCGTTTAGAGCTTTTAATTGAAAAGGATTTGGAATTATTTATTAATTCCTTCAAAACAAAGGTTCAACATAGACTAGAAATGTTGGAATGCAGAACTCAAATGCTGGGAGAGTGCATTACATTTCATCGGATTGTCAGATATTTCCCTTTATCGGGACCAGGTAAAAATGAAATTTTAAAGTTGTTAAGAGCAGGTAGCATTGAAATCAGGAAAATTGGGCCTGTTAAAATTGAAATAGAATGGGTGGTTAAATTAGAGGCATTGTTGTTTATGTCTGCCTGGATTGGATTTCTAACAGGTTTAGGATTTGGATTTGTATATTCATCCATCTCAATATTAATCATGGCAGGAATCTCTGTTTTCTTAATTGCTTATTTTATGGGTTACATTATTATTAGAAGTCAGATCGACGATATTGTTTTCACTGCTATCCATAATTCTCCGATTACTAATGCTTAAAATTAAAGCAATGGGAAAATTTTCTGTTAAACTTGATTTTTTGGTTATGGCTTTGGAACTGCCTTTCCTTGAGGAAAACTCTGAATTGTAAATCATAGCAATCCGAACTGCCGGCCACAAAAATCCGGGCACAAAAAAAGAGGTCGAAATTTGTCTTCAAATTCAATCGAATACCTTTAAAAATATTCGATTGAATGAGATTAAAATGACCTCTTGTCCTGTCTGGCTCCCCTGATGAGACTTGAACCAATTTTATTTCAATAATAATCAGAATTGTATCCTAACAAGCATGAAAAAAATTGTGATTTTGATAACTTATTCTAATGTCATAATTATAAGCTATGAGGAAATCGTGTTTATATAATTTATTCAACTAATACTTCGGTAGGATGCATTAGCTTTCCATCCTTTTTTGTCTTTAAGAAACGAAGAATGAAATCACAAAAAAAATATTTTATTGTAATTAAATATTTGGGTTTCATTTTATTTCGTCTTCAATTACTTTTTTTCATAACTACTCAATCCTCCACTTTTCTGTCCTTTCGTAACCCTTTCACCTTATATAGCTTTGAATAAAAAAAGTTATGGCTGATAAAATCAGAAGAAACCTGATGCTACGGGAATACGACGTAAAGGAAACTCCTGCAGGGAAACAAACTGTATTCAGTATCAGGTTTGTTAAAACAAACGGCGAAATCGTTTTTATGCCACACGCCGTTGCCTGCGGTCTTACCGCAAATATGAGCATCAACAGGCTCCGGGGTGTAGTTCCAATCGATGCTTATGGAAATAAAATCAGCCACAACACTTCCGTAAACATAGATTCAATTATTGAATGGAATGGGATGGAAGCAATACTGTGAAGCACAATTAAAAATGTTAAATGAAACCTGCCGGCAGGCAGAAATGATAAATGAATGGTGCATGATTTACCCCTGCCCTAAAAGGAGTAAGGAAAATGAACGTAATACGGACAAAGCTCCCTTTAGGGCGGGGGGTGATATCGAATTTCGAATTTATAATTTCTAATTTTTAATTGACATGGCAGAATTACTATTCAATAAATCAGGTGTTCCTTTAATCGGTTACGGCACCAGGGGCGTTTATCTCAGTACAATGGGCGCACCTGAAGAAAAACCAAAGAAAATATCGTCGCCGCAACCGGCTGATCCCGACAAAACTTCGCTCGAAAACTATTATATTTCAGACTGGGGTTCAGGTAATACGTTCCCGACAAAGAGCGACGAAATCATCAACTCGGTCAGTGTGCTTAACAGCGGATTAAAATTCATCCGCAACTTCACCATCGGGCAGGGCATATTTCCGGTAACAGTGGAAGGTTTTGATGATAACGGCAATGAAGTGCTAAAACAGCTTAGTGACCCGAAAATCCGCGCTTTTGCAAACAGCCGGATGGTGCGCCGTTATCTCGAAAAAGCCACCCGCGATTATCTGAAGTTTGGCCCTGCTTTTATTCAACTGCTTCCAAATGCTGACGGAAGCCAGTTGGTTGGTATCAATACCATCAACGCAAAATATTGCAGGCTGACAGTGGCAAATGCAAATGGCGTAATAGAAAAATGTATCGTTTCAGGCAAATGGCTTGATACTCCATCGTCAGCCGATTACACCATTTACGATGTACTCGATGAATATGATCCGGAAGCCGACCTTCGCCGCCGCCAGTATGGGAATAAAGTCAAAGGCAAAAGCTTTGTTCAGGTCATCCGCGATAGCTGGAGCAACAACGAGTATTACAGCTCACCGGTGTGGTATTCTTCCTATACTGCCGGATGGATTGATATTGCCAAGGCAATACCTGCTTTCCTGAAACAGGCATACATCAACCAGATTACCTGGAAGTGGCACGTTCAAATCCCTTATGCTTTCTGGGATCGCAAATTCCCTGAATCCGAATACCCGGATGTTATTCTACGTCAACAGGCCATCAACAATTTTATGGATGAAATCGAAGATAACCTTTGCGGCACATCAAATGCCAACAAACCCGTTTTCACCATGTTTGAAGTTGGCCCCAACGGCAGAACCGAAGAGCAGTGAATCATCACACCGTTACAAAATAAGCTGAGCAGCGAACAGGATTTGATTTCCAGCGCGGCTGCCAACTCAAAAATACTCTTCTCCCTGATGATCAACCCAAATGTGTTGGGCGCAGGAATGCCAGGGGAAGTTACTCGGCCAACCAGGGCCGGGAGCAATATCCGCGAAGCGTTCTTAGTCAATATCGCAAATGCAAATGCATGGCTCGACCGCCAGAACCTGCTTGACCCGCTCGAAACTTTTGTGCGCTTTAACGGCGCTCCGCAAAACATGGAGTGGAGATTCAGAAATACTATCCTTACAACTTTGGACACCGGTGCTGGCACCAAAAAAACTTTAAGCTAATGTTATTTTCAAACGTTTCCGAAATAAAAACCATCCTGCCCATTGGCGTGGGCAATGATTTCAACCGGCTGAAACCTCACATCGAAAATGCCCAAAACAGATATATCAAACCCCTCTTAGGTTTGGATATGTACGAGGCTCTCGTACTGTTGTACAATACAGAACAATCTCAACAACCTACAGTTGATGAAACGTTGCGCCGGGAGCTTCTCACCAAAATCCAGTTCGCAACCATTCACCTGGCGTTTCACCTGGGATTCGATTTCCTGAATGTTTCCGTTACCGATGCAGGTTTTCAACGCATCGAAACCGAACGCACAAAAGGTTTGTATAAATACCAGGAAGATGCAATCAAAACTTTCTTTTCCGAAACAGGGTTCAACGCCCTCGATGATGTGCTGCATTTCCTCGAAATGTACATTGTTGCTTTTGACGAATTTAAGGAATCTGAAAACTTTAATAAACTTATTACTTCTTTTCTCCCTAACGTTAAAGTTATAGAGGAAATACCTTTTAATATCCACAAAAGCCGTCTGATTTTTCTGGCCCTGCAACCGGCCCTTGCCTGTATCGAAGATACTGCCATCCGCCCGGTACTGGGAGAAACCATTTACACAACAGTTAAATCCGAAATGGCCAACGACGTTATTGATGTTAGGGTTGTGGCGCTGATGCCTTATATCCGTAAACCTTTAATCTATCTGGCCAGCGCCATGCTGATGGAGAAAACCGGGGCAACGCTTTATGATAAGGGATTGTACTTTGAAAACAACGAAGACCAGCAACGTTCCAAAGTGGTGAAAGGTCCGGCCAGCGAAGAACGCATTGCTATCCTGGTGAACCGGAACAGGCTTATCGGTAACAACTACCTGGAAATGCTGAAAGCGTACCTGCTCGAAAACTGGGAAGAATATTCCGGCCAGACCGGTTCAGCTTACAAAAGGGATAACTACGAAAAAAAACTTTTTTGCTTAAAGCCATTATGGAAAAAATCCCCGCTACCGCGCGATTGCATCGCGTGGTTAAGAAGCAGGTTAGTAATAATTTCTTAATTTTATCCATTCCTGAAAATACATTGTTTCATGAGCCGTATTTGCGTTTCTGCCAGCAAAACAAAGGAATGGAAATATTTGCCTGGTGTATAATGACAAACCATGTTCATTTAATTTTCAGAAGTGCTAGTGAGCAAAAGCCGGAGTTATTGATTGGCGATTTTAAACGGTTTACCAGCAAAGCAATTGTTAAAGCAATTATTGAAAATCCGCGGGAAAGCAGGAAAGATTTTTTACTTGAACTATTTTTGAAGGCAGGCAAAAAGTCATCAAATGTAGATAAATATCAATTCTGGAGACATGACAATAATCCAATTGAATTGTGGAGCAATAAAGTTATCGATGAAAAAATTGACTGCGTTCACGACAATCCGGATGAAGAAGGGTTGGTTTTCAGAGCGGAAGATTATTTATACAGCAGCACAGCCGATTATGCCGGGGAAAAAGGAATTTTGGAAAATGTTATTGTTGTTAAATAGTGCCACGCGATGCAATGTTGAGTAGGGACAGGGAATCGCACCCCATCCCTCTCACAGAACCGTAGTGACAGTCTCCCGTCATACGGCTCTTATCATACGGACTAAACAATAAGATACCCAATCGTCCAATGATAAAACAAGTTTGGAAATCTTCTCCGAACATATTGCAAATAATTTAATGCTCTGCGCCGACTCCTCTTGAATCTTTTAAAACGATTTACTATCCATTTTGTCAACAGATAGTGTAAACAACATACATCCTGACCCACTTCTCGTCCACATGCCTATCCAAAGCAATCATCATCTTTTCATGGTCCACATTATCAAAGAATGCGGTTATGTCCAGGTCTATAACCCATGCATAATCCCTTACATTTTCCCTAACGCCTGCCAATGCCTGATGTGCACTTTTCAGCGGCCTGTAGCCATAAGAAGAATCATGGAATGTTTCTTCTAAACGTGGTTCCAGATAATCTTTGATTACTTGTTGTGCAACCCTGTCTGCAACAGTTGGTATTCCGAGTTTCCTCGTTTTACCGTTGTCCTTCTTGATTTCTTGTTCTTTTACTGCTGATGGAAAATAACTTCCTGATGATAAGCGGTTCTATATTTTATACAGATTATCTGACAGCCTCTCCTCGAATTGTGGGAGACTTATCTTATCAATTCCTGCACTCCCCTGTTCGCCTTTACCTTCTTGTAAGCATCTTCCACCATAATACCTTTAATCGGTATTGGTCTTGCTTTTCCTTCAAACATCCTCCTCATTCTTTGAGTTGTATTTAAATTGGAAAACTGTATGATTGAACCGCTTTGTTCCTCCCGATTTCTCGGGATTCATCGCTACTACGAGTTCATCCGCCACCTCATGGTACATTAGTAATAACCTTGCATTTTCGTACTTGGATTTCCTTTTTACATTACCATGAGGCTTCCTGTTTTCCACAAATAAGCCCGGATAAAAGTCATGCCCCCTGAACAACGACTGTCATAAAGCCAGTAAACAGGTAACCGCTTTACTTATCTCTTAGACCGCGCGAAATCTCGATTTTGACGGTAAGTACCGCTTTCTCGATGCTTCATCGGAAGGTACTCCGCAAGCTGGCGGATCATCTCTTTTATCCATACCTGACCAGTAATATCCTGGCCCTTTCTGTTTTCGCTTCACACACTGTAATCACTTACAATGCGTTAAAACAGTAGTTTGGAGCCTGCTCCCCGCAAAAAGGCGGGGCAGTCTCTGTAAGCCGACTCCGGTGGGTCACCCTGCCGTTGCAGAGTTCCACCATCTTATTTGCAGTTACGAAAAGTGTAACCTTTTCTCACAGCACACCGCGCGGGAGCAGTGGGATTTGCGGCGAGCATGGCGGTGAACCTTCATCGGTTATGTTTTGCGACAGTGTTGGAATGGACTACGTAAGTTGTTCGCCCTACCGTGTGCCAATTGCACGTGTTGCTGCCGCACAGGCAAATCTGAATTAATATACTGAAAATTAAAATATTAAAGCCGTATTTCCGGGATAATACCGGGGAGGCGCTTTTTTTTGTGCGTACTTCTACGCATTAAAATTGCGTATTTGTACGCATGAAGATTGCGTAGAAATACTCTTTTATGGAAGTATTTAAGTTTCGATATTTGTGGCACATATTTGGGCAAAAATGATTAGTAAAACAAATAAACAACATTCTACTCCAATTAAGAAAGGATATTCTTCTGCACACAGTGAATCTTCTTGCAGAAATCTGAGTTTCCACGAAACATTCCAGAAATTTATCTCCTCTCCCTTCGGAAATAAAGATCAATAAATAAGATTCTGATGAAAATTGCCCAGTGTAAGGGATTCCGGTAAGGGATTCCTTTTTTTCTTTTATAGTGGGAACAAATTATGTTTTACGGCAAATATTACTAATCCGGCTATATTCTTAACCCCCATCTTATCAATTAATTTTTGCCTGTATCCTTCAACAGTTCTTGCCGATAAATTGAGGCTTTCAGCTATTTCAGCGGCTGTAAATTCTTTGCAGATTAATTCCAGAATTTGAAGTTCCCGTTCATTTAAATCCAAATTCGGCAAAGCCTCCATTGTGTCTTTTTTCACCATGCCTTTTACCACCAGGGTCGAAATATTCTCCGAAAAATAATACCCGTTTTCCACCACTTTAATGATTGCTTTTTCCATTTCATCCGGATCGGCATTCTTAAGTAAATAACCGTTTACTCCCTCGCTGATTAAATGCAGGATATACTGTTCATCGTCTTCCATAGTCAGAATAATTACCTTGATTTCAGGATACAATTTGCTGATTTTTTTATGGGCTTCAACGCCATCCATGACCGGCATTCGCAAATCGAGCAAAATAACATCGGGCAGCGTTTTCATTTTTGCAAGCAATTCAAGCAATTCAGCGCCATTGGAAGCTTCACTGGTTTCGCCAATAAAATCGAAATCTTCCAAAAGTGCGATAATACCTTTTCTGAAAAGTTTGTGGTCGTCGGTAATGATTACGTTTATTTTCTTTTCTTCCATTTATTACACTTTGGTATCCAGGTAAATGATTGCTGTTGTTCCTTTCCCCTGGATTGATTTCATTTTAAACCTGGCCCCAATAATTTGGGTGCGGCTTTCGAGATTTTTTAAACCAAGACCTGTGTTCATTTTTTCTTCAAAATTAAAACCTTTTCCGTTGTCGGTTACTGATATCATCAGATTTTGATTTGGAGAAAACCTGGCATTGATAATAATTAAAACGGCTCCCGAGTGTTTTATTGCGTTATTCAACAATTCCTGCACAATACGAAACAAAGCCAACTCCTTTTTACTATCGAACCTGAACTGTTCGCCACTTTTCCAACATTGTATCTTTAACTGTTCCGATTTATTGACCCAGTTTGCAAGTTCCCCGAGGGCTGAATACAATCCAAGTTTATCGAGTGACGGCGGTAACAGTGCCCGCGAAATCCGGCGTACCTGCGTAATTACTTCATCTAAATACGTTTTGGTTTCGGCAGCCAGTTCTTTTGCAACAGATTCTTTCGATTTTTTTTCAATACGGCCAATATTCAGTTTTACTACCGAAAGCATTGCACCAACCTCATCGTGCAAATCCTGGGCAATCCGCTTGCGTTCTTTTTCCTGTGCTAAAATTGTGTTTTGCAAAATCTCTTTCTGTTGCCGGGCGCGTATTTCGTTGAGCTCCAACTGTTTTTTCAACATTCGTTTTTGATAGGTAATAAAAAAGAACAAAATGGAAAGCGCCAGAAGTACCATTCCAAAGGTACCAACAAAATAAACCATTACAATACTGTTGCTTTCTTCAATCATTTTTTATAACTCGATTTTTGTTTTTTTTTACTTTGTAAACTAAAATAAAACCCACCGTTATCAATAAATAAAATATCAGGTTCAAAAATGAAAACAGATACAGGGCAAAATATGCCACTTCCATTGATGCGGTTGTGCGGAGATTGTATAACGAATGGTAAAAAAAACCAACCGTGTAATAAATCAAAAATGCCGAGTTAATCCAAATGAGTGGCTCGCCGGCAAGTTTTTCGATTCTTGCTTCAACCATCACTTTTATAAAAAAGGCAACCGACAATAAAAACAGGATTAACGAACCCAGAGAGCCCGTAATACTTGGATATTGAAACAAACCCTGGACGAAAATCGGATTTATTACACAATAGATTTCGTACAATACAATTACAGTTATAATCCAGGCTGGGTGCATAAATCCAGTTAAAATCCTTTTATAAAACATTACTGCAATAAAAATAGCAATAGGGAAATAAAAATGACCAATGGGCATAGTATTTCTCATGATATAATAAATTTGGATTTTTGAATATAACTCAGTTAAAAAACCAAATACAACAAAATAAAATACATATTTAATTTCTTTAGGGAAGCTTTTATAGAGAACAACTCCGATAAAAAATGCTATTACATTGGTTAGCGAGTTTATTTTAATTAACCATAACATGCATTTGTTCTATCACGAATTGTAGATGCTTCCTTCGTCACATTGCGGCGGGCATGGTGAGGCATAATCAAACACTTCGTTTTGGTCATCAAATGCCTTGTTTTCATTAACTTCGGGTGAAATCATTATATTCATGGTTTTGGTAACGCCAAATTCAATCTGGGCTTCTGTTCTTCCCTGAACATTAAAAATTTCGTGCAATTCGTATTTGGTTAACAGATAAGCATTCGGAAAAATATATTTTCTAAAAGCTGCAGTTTCCGATTCGGGATCCAGTTCGCCCAATCGCCATTTTCTGTAACTCCTGATACTTTCAATTACTTGTTTTGATCTGTCAGAATAATTTTCATTCTTAACACCTAATTTATAAACCGGAGTTTCGTAATCGACATAAACATCGCCACTACCCAAAAGAAATGCCGAAACAGCATAGGCGCACAAAACATATTTGTCATCTAACTTGTCAGTTTCAAGACCAAGGTAAATACGTAACCGGTTTTCGTTTTCGCCTGCCAGTTTTTTATAAGTATCCTTTTGAAGTATAATTTGCGTCACACTTAAATTAAAAGTGTTTTTCTGTTCTTCGGCAAAATTTCTTCTCCAGTTTTCAGCTTGTTTTGGCGGTATTTGGTCCCGCTTTAAATTTGACCCCATTTTAACTTTTTAAATTGGTGATTATAAAACGTTAAAAATAGTTGAATTCTTCGAATAATAAACAGGTTCGAAAAACAAATTCAGAAATTTAAATCGTTAAACCGGTAACCTTCGCAGCGGTACCCATCGTTGCAGGCATAATATCTTTCAGGATAGTGAACCAGAAGGAAACCATAATTGGTACGTTCGAAAAAAAGATTGCCAACCCTGAAATACAGGAAACCATTAATGTACACCCTTTCGGTTTCGTTTGGCAAATACTCGAAAGCCATACCGAAGGGAACATCAACAAGTATATATCCCACCCCGCTGCGATACCTGAAAAAATACCCGTCATAAGCGTAATATTTGGTGTGGTTATGAATATAAACTTGTGGCCGGTGAACAAACCTGCGGATTACATGCCCGTAATACGGATGTTTGTAATAATATTTGTGATGTTTGTAGGAATAAGGATTGTAGTAGCCGTAATAATTTCTCCAGCTATTGTGGTTCCATCGGTAACTTTCCCAATTTCTTTCCCAATGTTTATAATTATTGTAATTATAATTTCCACGATACTGTTTGTTGCCTTTATTATCACTTCGATATTCAGGCGACCAGTATTTTTTACTGCCCATGTAATCTCTGCTTATGCTGTATCTTAAATCGTTGGTGTTATGATTGTACCGTTCTGCATTTTTATTCAATTCTTTTCGGCCTGATTTATTGCTGAAGTTTTCACCTGAACGTGAATTAACCCGGGCACTTTCCCTGCTTTTTTCGTTTGCAGACGTAGTATTATTGCGTTTTACTTCCTGCGTGCTTTTTACCGAACGGTTCTTTGCCTTCGGTTCTATCGCAACTTCGCGAAAGGCGCTCTTTTTTTCGATATTTTCTTTATTGCCGGTGCGGGTATTTTCAACTTTTTCGTTGTTTGTACTGTTCGAAGTTGAACGGCGTTGAGCGTTTGCAGGATTTGTGGTTGCTGTAATTACTGCCGTTAGAGTTATAATCGTTGCCAGCAGTCTGAATTTCATTGTTTTCATGATTTCATATTTTTAAGATTTTCAAAATCTTTTTTGCTACTCTCTTTTGGCGCCTTAAAATTTCAGATATTTGAACAATAAAATACAAAGGCTGTGCCAAACCAAATCATCGTCTGTAATTCCTTTGAATCAGGGAATGTGGTCAATTTTCAAAGTGTTTTATTTTTAACTATTTCTCTCTACTTTTGCACCGTTTAATTTTTAAAATGGCGAGAATTTTATCCATTGATTACGGGAGAAAAAGAGTTGGACTGGCAGTTACCGATTCTCAGCAAATTATAGCCACCAGGCTAACAACAATTCCGACCCACACGATTTGGGATTTTCTGAATGAATATTTTCAAAAGGAAAAAGTTGAAATTGTTGTTGTTGGATACCCGAAACAATTGAACAACGAAGCCTCTGAAGCTGTTAGATACATAAATCCGTTTTTAAAGAAATTTCAAATTGAATATCCCAACATGAAACTGGAGATTCTCGACGAAAGATTTACTTCAAAGATGGCATTTCAAACCATGATTGACGGAGGATTGAAAAAACAAAAAAGACAGGATAAAGCGTTAATTGACGGAATAAGTGCAACCATAATTTTACAAAGTTTTCTGGAACAAAAAAGATACAAACAGAGTTAAGATGAAATACCCGATAACCGTTTACGGAGATCCCATCCTCAGAAAAAAAGCCGAGAAAATTGAAAAGGATTCAGATGGATTAAAAGAAATTATAGAAAATATGTGGGAAACCATGTATTATGCTGATGGTGTTGGCCTTGCAGCTCCGCAGGCAGGTTTGTCCATTCGCCTGTTTGTTATCGATGCTTCATCGGGAGCTGATGAAGAGCCTGAATTACAGGATTTCAGAAAAGTGTTTATAAACCCTGAAATTATCGAAATAACCGGCGAAAAATGGGTGATGAACGAAGGCTGTTTGAGTTTGCCCGAAATCAGGGAGGATGTTACCCGCCCTGATACAGTTCGGATTAAATATGTTGATGAAAATTTTGTTGAATACGATGAAGT
>Ga0100400_1001047_pt1 | contig 19678 bp, 15 predicted proteins | sample CryGeymeta201524_FD_80420 | JGI IMG/M metagenome (GOLD analysis project Ga0100400, IMG submission 80420) | Groundwater microbial communities from Crystal Geyser aquifers in Utah, USA - Crystal Geyser metaG 2015-24 | ecosystem: Environmental > Aquatic > Deep subsurface > Groundwater | place: USA... | reverse complement strand
CGCGGTCCTGAGTGCGACCGTTGGGGCACCGGCGGCAGGAGCTGTGTTGAGCCTGATCGTCGGAGCTGGAGCGGGAGCACCGCCTGCGGACGGAGCGCCTGCGGTGCGGAGAGGAATGGTCGGCGCGGGAGCTGGAGCACTGGGTGCACTTGGCGGCTGGGTCGCGACGGTCGGCGGCTTAGGAGCTGACATCGTTGGTTTTGGCGCAGCTGGAGCTGGCGGAGCACCCGTCGGCGAAGCCGCTGGAGCATCTGCTGCTTTAAGAGTCACGCGGACCGTTTCTTTCTTCAGTGGCACACTGGAGGTCTGCTTCGAGGGCTTGTTGTCGTTATCGCTCATTCGGGTCCTTGGTGGAAGTTTTTCGCTAAGGAGGAAAAAACACCTGCGGCCATCCCGTGTCAAACCCCCATCGCGCGGCTGACGCAGGCATTTTTCAAAATTTCGCTCCTCCGGGTTGTGGAAATCCTCAATTCGCCCATGGTTCTCATGAAGAAAGTCGCCATTTTCTCCTGTATTCCCATCGAATTTCCTCACCCCATCCATGATTCCACGTCGTCAATTCCTCGGCACTGCCAGCCTCGCCTTTCTCGCCCTCCAGCGCTACGCCATCGCCGCCCCATCGACCCGGGTGATCCAGCCTTACGGCCCGCTTATGCCCGATCCAAAGCGCATCCTCGACCTCCCTAAAGGATTCATCTACAAGGTGATATCAAAGGCCGGCAACACGATGACCGATGGTTTCAAGGTCCCGGGCAAACCCGACGGCATGGCCGCCTTTCCGGGTCCCGATGGAAAAGTCGTGCTCGTCCGCAATCATGAGCTTCCGCTCGCCGCCACCGCCCTCGGCCCTTTTGAAAACAACCTCGCATACCCCAGCGAGCTCGATCCCGCCCTCAGCCACGATCCCGGCGAAGGCGGCAGCGAGCCCTATTTCGGCGGCACCACCAATCTCGTTTTTGACCCAACCACCGGCGAGACCGTCACCGAATTCCTCTCGCTCACCGGGAGCGACCGGAATTGCGCCGGCGGGCCGATGCCGTGGGGCACCTGGATCACCTGCGAAGAACCCGAAGCCATGACCCACGGACGCGGACGCAACCACGGCTGGTGCTTCGAGGTGAAAGCCACCGCCACCCCCGGCCTGCAAAAAGCCGTCGCCCTCAAAGCCCTCGGCCGCTTCCGCCACGAAGCCGTCGCCCTCGATCCCGCAACCGGCATCCTTTACCTCACCGAAGACCGCAACGACGGCCTGCTCTACCGCTTCATCCCCGAGAAAAAGAACGATTTCACCAGCGGCAAGCTCCAGGCCCTCGCGATCGTCGATAAACCCAAGGCCGACCTCCGGAACTACGATCCCCGCACCAAGTGGCCGGTTGAAGGAGCAGAAATCAAAGCCACCTGGATCGACCTCGAAGACACCCACGCCCCCAAAGACGACCTCCGCGACCGCGGCCACCAAGCCGGTGCCGCACGATTCGCCCGCGGCGAAGGCATCCACTTCACCCCCGACGGCATTTTCATCTGCTGCACCGACGGTGGGCCATCACGCCGCGGCCAGCTTTTCTGCCTCCAGCCATCCGGCTCCGCCGAGAAGCACGACACCCTTTCGCTCTTCCTGCAGTCCGAGAAGGACGATCTCCTTACGAATGGCGACAACCTCTGCCCTGCACCCTGGGGCGGCCTCGTCATCTGCGAAGACCTCATCGACGACTCCTTCGCCGAACATTCCCACGTCCAATGCGTCACCCCGGAAGGCAAAATCCACACCCTCGCCCGTAACGCCAAAGACAAATCCGAGTTCGCCGGTTGCTGCTTCTCGCCTGACGGCAAATGGCTCTTCGTCAACCTCCAAGGCCATGGTCTAACACTCGCCATCACCGGCCCCTGGACCTCGTAAAACGAGCTTCTCCAGTTTGGAGTTTAAAGTTTGGAGCTTTGAGTTTCCACTCGGCGCATGACTTCGCGAGTCACAGACCTCCACATTGCCAAAAACATTCCCCTGCCCGCTCCGGCGCTGCTGCAGGCGGAAATTCCGCGTAGCGAGGCCCAGGCGGAATTCGTCGCGCGCTCGCGGGAAACCATCGCCTCCATCCTCTTCGGCTCCGACCCACGATTACTCGTCATCGTCGGCCCCTGCTCCATTCATGACACCGAAGCCGGCCTCGAATACGCCCGCCGCCTCGCCGCCCTCGCCGAGCGTCTGAAGGACAAGCTCTACATCGTCATGCGGGTCTATTTTGAAAAACCCCGCACCACCGTCGGCTGGAAAGGCCTCATCATGGACCCCAATCTCGACGGCTCCGACAACATCCCCGAAGGCCTCCGCCGCGCCCGCACATTCCTGAGGGAAGTCATCGACCTCGGCCTGCCGACTGCCACCGAGCTGCTCGATCCCATCACTCCACAGTTCATCGCTGATCTCATCTCATGGTCCGCAATTGGTGCACGCACCACGGAAAGCCAGACCCACCGCCAAATGGCCTCCGGCCTTTCCATGCCCCTCGGTTTCAAGAACACCACTTCCGGCGACCTCACCGCCGCCATCAACGCCGTCAAAGCCGCATCACGCCCGCAGACTTTTCTCGGCGTCTCCGATCAAGGCGTCGCCTCCGCCGTCACGACCACCGGCAACCCGCACTGCCACATCATCCTGCGTGGCGGCGAAGACGGACCGAACTACGACGAATCTAGTATTTCCGCCGCCCGCCAAATCCTCAAAGCCGCCAATCTCGACCCCGTCATGGTCGTCGATGCCTCCCACGCCAACTGCGGCAAGGACCACACCAAAATGGCCGAGGTCTTTCGCGAGATCGTCCGCCAGCGCGCTACTGGGGACACTTCCATCATCGGCACCATGCTCGAGAGCAACCTCGTCGCCGGCAGCCAATCATTCCCTCAGCCGCTCGACCAACTCGTCCGTGGCCAATCGATCACCGACAAGTGCATCGACTGGGACACCACCGACAAGATCCTCCACGAAGCCGCCGAGCGTCTCGAACCCTCCCGACTAACTTGAATTGTTCCTCTACTTTCCACACCCCAGCGCAGCACGGGTCCTGGTGCTTGAAAGGAAAATTTACCCGGATATCAATGAGTTGCATTCCACGAGCTGCCCACCGACTAACACCTAGCCAACCGTCCAAATGCACCATGCAAGGACCGGACCCTAGACCTCGATAATGCTGGGGCCGACGGCATGGAGGGGCCCTTTTGGAAGCCCCCATGACGGGGGTGAGCCCTCCACATTACGTCGCGCACGTCAAAGGAACCCGATGGCCAGCAGCACCAGTGACAGCACGCCAGTAGTGTGATTTCCCGGCGCAGAGCCGGATCAGTAACTACTAGAGACGACGTTTTCAGCGAGACGGATTGCAAGATTCTTTTCCTGACCCTTTTTTGCTTTTTCCTGACCTTTTTTGCTAGATCGTTCAGGGCGCAGCCTGAACCACGAGCACGTCATCGATATACCAGCCCAAGTAGTCGTGGGACGCACCGCCCGTGCCTTCCAAGCGCCACTCGATGCGGACATTCTGGCCGACGCCGGGCGCGAGATTGATCGGGCCGACACTGTTCCACGAGGCGGCCGCGAGATCTGCGTCCGCCGAAACATGGATCTGGGCGATCACCTCGTCGGTGTTGGCGTTAATCAGGTTCACGACCGCTGAGTCGGTGGCGAGGGCGCTGGCGGGCAGGTCAAGCGCCTCGGCGAAGGTCAGAACGGCTCCGTCCACTCCGGTCAGGTCAATGATCGGCGAACGAAGGATGGTGTGGGTCGGGTTGGCGTAAATCCCCTTTTCGACGTCGGTGGACGGATCGCCTGCCGAGGAGAACGTGCCGAGGTTGGTTCCCCAAGCGTTGACCGAGCCGTCGTTGCCGGAATCCACCGTGCCCCCGAGCCCGTTAGAATCGGGCGCGCCGTATTCCCAAGCGCTGCCCTCGACGGTCGTCACGGTGAAGTTGCCGTCATTTCCTTCAAAGTCCGCAGAGAGGAGCGGCGGCGGGTTGAATTCCTCAACGGCGTAAAAGCGCCTGCTGTCTACCGGCGTGACGTTGAACTGGTTCATGGGTGCCGTGCCCGCGATGTCGCCCTCGACCAATTCCCAAGTTCCGATCTCTCCGGCGAGGGCGGTACTGGTGCGGATGTTGTAGAGTTTGCCCTCCTGGCTTTCCCATTCGAGGATGAAACCGGAGGCTGGCGCGGTGGCCGCAGTGATGGTCAGCGGGAAGCCGGGCTGGGGGAGCTGGGTGAGGCTCATGGCATTCAAGGTAGCGCCAGCTTGATTGGTGGTGTCGGGATTGGCATCGGCAAAGGTAAAGGCCATCACGCCCGAGTTATCTGATGTCACCGTTAAGTTCAAAACCGTGCCATCATTCAGAAGCGCTCCTCCAGTATCACCAGTGCCAATGGTCCTCGTAATCTGCCCGTCTGAACCGTTCGATGCACGCCCGCCGATCAGCGACAAATCGTAAGGTGTGTTCGCTTCCAGGCCGGTGAAGGTCACGGTTGCTGCAGCGGGTGTATAGGCTGAGTATATGCCATCGATAATCGCGAAATTTCCGACCGGGTTGCCGGGTGTCGGGCCGTCAAAATTGAACGGTGCCGGGCCGGGATTGCCGTTGATGCCAGGTCCCCCAAACCCTTGGCCAAAGTTGCCACTGAAGACGATGCCAATGTTGATGGTTGTGACCGCACCAGTGGAGGAGATCAGATGGTTCGCGGTCGAGTTGGCCGCAGTGCCAGCAACAGGCGGACCAATGGACGTCCAACGATTGCCGTTGCTATCCGCAACACCTGGTTCGGGACTGGCAATCGAGAAATCAATCAGGACCGGAGCTGCGTGAGCACCGGCCAACGTGGCGAGCAACGCGCCCGACCGGATTACCGCGCTGAAACATGATCTGGGACTTGTCGTCGTAATGTTCATAATTGGGGATGATGGGGTCTTCGAGAATTTTCATTGATGGCCCACCGCCCACGAAGGGAATGCCCCTTCCCCCTCATCAGCAGCACTTGTGGACGGGGTGAAGGTGGGCTCCGCAGGCTAAGCAGACAAACCGAGTTGCCTGACCTTGAAAGGAAGGTCGGGCGGCAAGGCATTCAGGCACGGCGCCGCACGACAAGCAGCAGTCCGCTCAGACTCAGCAGCGCGAACATGCCGGGCTCCGGAACTTGGGTGAGGCTCATCGCATTTAAGGTAGCGCCATTTGGGTTGGCGACGTTGGGATCGGCATCGGCAAAGGTGAAGGCGATCACGCCCGAGTTATCGGAGGTCACCGTAAAGTTCAAAACCGTGCCATCATTCAGAAGCGCTCCTCCCGTGCCACCAGTGCCAGTGGTCCTCGTAATCACCCCGTCTGAACCGCTCGTTGCACGCCCGCCGATCAGCGACAAATCGTAAGGCGTGTTCGTTGCCAGGCCGGTGAAGGTCACGGTTGCTGCAGCGGATGAGTAGGCTGAGTACATGCCATCGATGATCGCGAAATTTTTGCGCGGGTCGCCGGGTGTCGGGCCATCAAAATTGAACGGAGCCGGACCGGGATTGCCGTCGATGCCAGGTCCCCCAAACCCTTGGCCAAAGTTGCCACTGAAGACGATGCCAATGCTAATTGTTGTGGCCGCGCCAGTGGAGGAGATCAGATTGTTCGTGGTCGAGTTGGCTACGGTGCCAGCACCTGAACCAATGGACGTCCAGCGGTTGCCGTTGCTATCCGCAACACCCGGTTCGGCAGTGAGATTCGAGAAATCAATCAGGACGGTTGCTGCGTGAGCGCCGGCTACGGAAGCGAGCAGCAAAGCTGCGCGGATGGACAAAGTGAGTATCGATGGGGAGTTTTCCATATTGGAGAGTCGAACTGTCTGGATGGATTCGCTTTTTCGTATCTGAAGTCAAGAGGATTCTGGCTCCATGCAGACCTGGTGTCGCCTCACCAATGAGGACACCACGGCTCCCCTCATGGGCATGAGCGAACCAAGCACTGAATGACGATCCGGATCGCGAGCGCTTGCTTGTCCTCCACTGCAGCACTGCTGGTCCACGACACGGAGGGAGATGAACTGAGGCTCGGATCGATGGCGGCGGTGGCACCGCCGGCGAGCGGTGGATTGGCTTCAAAGTCTCCGTTTTTCGGGTCAAGGACGGGCGCCCCCCCCCCAGCACGGCGGCCGATTGCGCGGCGTGGTCCGCGAGGCCGGCACCATTGAACCTCGAAAGGAAAATAAAACTCGAATGGACGCCAATGGACGCGAACTCTGAATCGCTTATGAAAGCCGAATCAACACCTCGTTAGTTGAGTGGCAGAGGAATGGGAACTACCTCTAAATCCGTGTATTCCGTAGTTCTCATTGCGGTTTTTAGGTTGAAATGGACGCCGCCACTCAATCAGGATCGCGTAATCGGTGGCGGGAGTCAGGTCTGCGGTTGGATCGATGACGAGAGTCGATCCCGGCACCGAGATCCGCGAATCGCTTAGCGGACTAACGGTCTCGGAGTCGATGCCGAGATTCCCGATGGTGATGTCTCCGCTACCCCTCTTCACGACTTCATCGCAGGTGACGGAAAGGTCCTCGGCAGGGCTGACCGACGGGGCGTCGTCGGGAGGGGGGCAAGGAGCGGATGTGTGGGGCGGTGTTGTCGGGGCCAGTGGAGCTGGGCGCGCCAAAGACGTCGATTTCCCGAAATTAGCGAATCCCGAACGCTGCTGGGTAGGGCAAACGAGGCCTAACCATGGATAGCCCCTACCCTGCCAAGGTTGCTCTATCCGAAGCGGCAGCGTCGAGCGCATCTCCACTTCTGTTTCGACGGCTGGTCGCCTCCCGATGCACAAGTCGCAGCTGCAATCTTCGCGGTAACGATTATGCCGAGGAAAATGCGAGCGACTGCAAACCGCGCACAGCTTTTAATGAGTGATGCGGATTGATAAGACTGGCGTTCGGAGATGCATTCTGGTGTAATTGACCACGTTGAATCGTGAAAAGCAATTTCTTCGTAAGATTAGCAAATAAAAACACAGTTATGAATACCAAAAACAATACAGTTATGAGTGGCAGCGGCTTAACGAATCATCGTTCTCGAGTGCGTATCCGTGCGGTCACTCTAGGGAGCGCAATCCTGTTTGGGATTTCCGTTCCTGTGCTACAGGCGTATCCGGGATCCGCTGTTAGTAGAGGCAATAGTTGCAGCGTTTGTCACGGTCCCGCTACCGCCGATGCTCCCAATGCTGAAGGTCGCAAGGTCAGCGGGGTGCTTTCCGTCAGCGATTTCGTACGCCAGGCGAATCTTGGCACACAATTGGATGGCAAAGTCCGTGGCGCTCTCAAAACATTTGATGGAGTTGCCGGCACAACAGTCACCTTGTCTGCTGACGTGTTATCCACCGCACCGCTAGCGGCAAACCCGACGTATGCCCTGCAACTGAAGCGCTTGGAGAAATCCGGCCAGAAAAACAGCCTTACCAACTACCTGAATTGGACAGACGCGAATCCGGTCGGCAGTGGGTGGGTGAAATATGGCACGACGGCTCCCTATTACACCAAGATCCTCGCCTCTGGTGCGACTGGGACATTTTCCTTTCAGCTCGGTCTGGTCGACACGACCCCGGTTGACTTCTACGATCTTGAGTTTGCGATCGCCGGAGTCGATGACCTCGGATTGTTCTACGCTGACGAGCACTACTATCTCGCAGTTGTATCGCCTGCGCTTTTGACGGACAGCGCGGTGACTTGGTCCGCAGCGCTGGCTTCCGCCGGTTGGGTCCTTGAAACGGCTACCGACCCCGCAGGTCCTTGGCAGGCCTACACCGGCCCAAGCGCCGTCATTGAGGGAACCAACGTGGTGTTGATGAAAACTGCCGAGGGAGGTAAAAAGTTCTTCCGCCTAGCGAAACCCTAACCATCTTGCTGCCGCCCTCTTGAGTGCACAACCTACGCCTTTTCGGGGTTGCTGCACGAAGATGGCGAAGGGAAGGCCGGAGACTGGGAGAAGTTAGTTTGGCGTCGATTGACTGGAACTTCCAGCTCGCTGTGCCGGATTGGAGAATTTCCTGCTGGCCGTCGGTATTGATTTCAACCGGTGCTCCGACTGGAGAAAGGGGAGCATCCAGTGACTCACCGGCCTTCAGTCGATAGGTCCGGTCGGCCTTGACTGGAAACGAAAGCCGCCACTGGTCCGAGGTGGGAGTGACCAGATCAATGTGAACGGCGAAGAAAGAACTGCTATTGTTGACGAAGGTGCCAGCGACAAATTCGTCGAAGTTGCTCTGACTGTCTCCATCCAAATCGTCGAGGCCGAACTCAAGTTCGCGGAAAACCGGGGAGTCAAGAGAGGGATAAAGCGTGTTGGGAGGACCTGCGAAAACATCCGGGCGGCTTTGCCAGCCCACGGAGCCTGAGAGCGATGCGAGGGGTTGGACGGAGATGAGGAGGCACTCGATGGCGTCGGCGGTTCCGATTTCCACCAGCCCGAGAACGAGAGGCATGGCTTCTGCCTGAGACGCTCGAGTTCCGTCCAGGCCAGTGGTGAGGAGATTATCGGGATCCTTGAAGAGGAACTGCGGGCTCGTGGCACCGGTCGACTGGCTTTTCTGAAAGCTCACCGTATCGGACAGCGAGTCCTAGCCAATCCGATAAATGTCCTGGGCTGGGACGGCGAGGGAGACATACCCTTCGGTCTCGAAGCGTCGAGCCGCGTCTGCGGATGAGATCAAGAGTCCCATCGCAAAAAACAAGCGACGCCAAGCTTCGTTAATCCTCGAGCTCGCGCACCCATACGTTGCGGAAGCGCACGGGATTGCCGTGATCCTGCAGAGAGAGCGGCAACTTATCGGCGTGTGCCTTATACTCAGAGGCTGAGTGTGGTCCGTCCCAACCGGTGCCACCACTCAATCTGACATGATCTTGCACAAGCACACCGTTATGCAGAACGGTGAAGGTGGCTCGCTTGGTTACCTTGCCGTCCTTGTCGAATTGGGGGCGGTGGAAAATAATGTCGTAGGTCTGCCACTCACCCGGCTTGCGACTCGCATTGACGAGCGGCTTGCTCCGCCCGTAAAGGGCGGCCGCTTGGCCGTCGGCGTAGGTTTGATTATTATAACTGTCGAGCACCTGGATCTCGTAGGTCCCCATCAAGAAGACACCACTGTTACCTCTTCCCTGACCATCGCCTTTCACGGTCGCCGGTGCTGCCCATTCAATGTGCAGTTGGCAGGAACCAAACTTCTCCTTCGTGCGCACGTATCCGGCCTTCTTCACCGACTCCATCGCGCCATCCACCACCTTCCACTGACTTGGGCTTCCATCAGTGGCCACCCAGTTCTCGGTAAAGGTCGTTTCAGAACCATCAAAGAGGACAATGGCATCGGACGGCGGCGCACCACATTTGGCCGCATCGCCCGGAGTCACCACCGGTGGGAGCGGCTGCTTGCTGACATCAGTTTCATGCACCTTGATCCCATCGATATACATGTAAGGGACATCCTTACCCTTCTCATCTTTCTTCATCTCTTTGGTAATCACCGGCTTGCTCATGTCTTCATGAGCTGAGGCCAGAGGAGAAACGACCAATGCGGCCGAAAATACGCCAAGCGACATCAAACGAACCAGCGCCAATCTCCCATTTCCAAGTGCTTTCATGCCGAATAGGCTATGACCGACCTGACCACGGAGTCAACGGCCAGCTGATGCATCTTGGCACCCCCTTGCCTCAATCAAACTTCAGGCCTTCCGAGTGAACAAGGTGCCGCAGCGCTTCCTCCATCGTCCGGCGGACATGCGCGGTCGTTCGATGCAAAAAAGCATGCATTAAGGCATCATCGGCGTTCCGATCCTCACATTCCTCACTGTATTTCTCAAAAGCAGTGAGTCCCTTGAGCAACTCTGCCATGTGCTGCGGACACTCGCACTCCACCGCCGATGAGATTCGCGAGAGTCGCGCCAACTGATCCGCAGTGTACAATCTCGGCGGCACCGGACCAGGCTGCCTAATCGCCATGCCCTCAGCTCCACCACGCAGAGAGTTCAACAGCACCAGACACTCTCTTCTCAATTGGATATCCGTGACCGGCGCTTTGAGCAGATGCACCCCTTCGATCGCCTTCGCCAGAGCTGTCACGGTCTTCGATGAGGCAAAACGATAGACCACCAGGGTCAAACGGGAGCCACACGCTTGCACCAGGTTCCTGAGCTTCGAAATGGTCTCGAGAAAAAGGGCCTCCGCTTCAATCACGAGAAGATCCACCTCCGGAAAATTTCCATCCTTCGCCGCCAACTCCAGACTCTCCGCCGTACCAACCACATCGGCCTCGAAGAGCTCCATGTCCTGAAGCATTTCCGCCAACCCGGCGCTCACAATCCCCACCCGGCGTCGCGCCACTAACTCATCATCTGCCGAAATCTCAGCGTGCTCCTCATCGACGCATGACTCGTCCAAAAGCGCCTTCAGCCGATCAAGACCGAGATTCGCAATCCGGCTGATCGCATGCCCACGGTCCGTGAGCTTTTTCATCACGCTCAGCCGCTCAACATCCTCACTTCGATAAAGCCGGCGATTCGTCTCGCTCCGCTCCGGCACCACCGCCCCATAGCGCTTCTCCCACATCCGGATGCTCGGTGCGCTAAGGCCCGTCCGCTCTGCTACCGCTCCCATACCATATAAAATCTCGTCCGTGCGCTGCTCGCTCATGAGGCGAAACTACACAGGGACCCATTTTATCTAAACAAAAAATCAACAATCTGCGGTTTTTCTCAATCTGTGGACTTTTTGTTGCGTTTTAACTTCCAATCTCACCGTTTGCGCTCAGTTTCTGTTTAGCTGCAGGCGGGAACGGCCTGCAGCGCTTCAAAACCACTGTATTTCACCCAGACATTGCCATGACCTCCAATCCCAACTCCGATCGCACACTCTCCCTCTACATCAGGGAAATCGCCAAAACTCCACTCCTTACCCGTGAAGAAGAAGTCGCCCTCGCGGAACGCGTGATGGCTGGCGACATGGAAGCCCGCACTAAAATGATCAATGCCAACCTCCGACTGGTGGTAAAGATCGCCAAGGACTATTCCGGCTATGGTCTTCCTCTCTCTGATCTCATTTCGGAAGGAAACATCGGTCTGATGACCGCCGTCGATCGTTACGATCCGGATAAGGGTGCCAAGCTCAGCAGCTACGCTTCTTGGTGGATCAAGCAGTCCGTCAAAAGGGCGCTCGCCAACCAGGGCAAGACCATTCGCCTTCCCGTCCACGCGGTTGAGAAGATCGCCCGCGTCCGCCGGATCACCACGCTCATGACCGAAGCCTTGGGCCGCGAGCCCACCAACGAAGAACTCTCCGAGGAAACCGGCATTCCCATGAAAAAGCTCTCGATGATCCGTCAGGCCGCCCAGCGCCCGACCTCACTCGATGCCCCTCTTAACGAAGGCGAGCAGACAAACTTCGGAGATGTGATCGGCGACGAGTCCGCCCTCGATCCGCTTGAAGCCCTCACCAGCAGCAACCTTCACGATCAACTCGATGAGCTCCTCGGCCTCCTCGACGAACGGGAAACCAAGATCATCAACTCGCGCTTCGGCCTCAACGGCAAGAAGCCAATGAATTTGGAAGAAGTCGGCCGCGAATTCGGAGTCACTCGCGAACGCATCCGCCAGCTTCAGAACAAAGCCCTCGAAAAAATGCGCTACGCCCTCCACCGCAAGGACAATCCTCTGCCAAAGGCCACAAGGGCTTGATCTCCCTCTCAACGCTCGGGTCCTTGAAAGCCCCGAGCGTTGATGGCTTGGATGCCAAAAGCTGCTGTCACCCCTTCCAGTGAACCGCCTGCGGAGCACCCCAGTCGATCGGTCGATGCTCCGGAAACGGACTACGGAAAAGCCCGCCACTCCTTCCGAAGTGGCGGGCTTTTAAATTCTATAGAACCGATCAGCTGATCAGATCCGGCCAGTCCTCGGTGTGGAAGAACTCGCCGACAGGCTTGTCGGTGCGCTCATAGGTATGAGCGCCGAAGAAGTCACGCTGAGCCTGAAGGAGGTTGGCCGGGAGACGTTCGGCCCGGTAGGCATCGTAGTAGGCGAGCGAACCACCAAACGATGGAACCGGAATGCCATTCGTCGCCGCGAGCGCCACCACTTCGCGCCAGTCCTGCTGACCGTCGTTCAACACCTTGGTGAAGAATGGGGAAAGCATCAGGTTAGTGGGGGGCGTATCGCTCTGATAAGCCTCGGTGCTGCGGTTGAGGAAACGCGCACGAATGATACAGCCACCCCGCCAGATCTTGGCAATTTCACCGAGCTTGAGGTCCCAGCCCTTGGCAGCACCAACCTTGCTGATGAGGTCGAGCCCCTGAGCATAGGAGACGATCTTCGAAGCGTAGAGCGCGTTGCGCACCTTGGCGACGAGGTCTTCCTTGCTGATGCCTTTGGTGTCGCAAGTCCAGTTATCAGGCCCTTCAAGGATGCCGCTAGCCACTTTCCGCTGATCGCGGATCGAGGAAAGAATACGAGCTTCCACGGAACCCGCGATCGTAGAAAATGGAACCGCCTGCTCGACGGACTCCATCACCGTCCAGCGCCCGGTGCCTTTCTGGCCGGCCTTGTCAACGATCAGATCGACGATGTCTTCGCCCGTTTCAGGATCCTTCTGCTTGAAGATGTTGGCGGTGATTTCGATGAGGAAGCTTTCGAGATCACCCGTATTCCAATCGGCGAAGATGTCGGCGAGCTCACTGTTAGAGAAACCAGCGGCCTTGAAGATGTTGTAGGCTTCGCAGATGAGCTGCATGTCGCCGTATTCGATGCCGTTGTGCACCATCTTGACGAAGTGACCGGCACCACCTTCACCGATGTGAACCACGCAGGGCTCACCGTCGACCTTGGCGGAAATGCTTTCGAAGATCGGCTTCATCACCTCCCAAGTGGAAGCAGGACCGCCCGGCATGATCGATGGGCCCTTGAGCGCGCCTTCTTCACCACCGGAAACACCGGCACCGATGAAGCGCATGCCGGCCTCCGCGCAGTACTTGTCGCGACGCTCGGTGTCCGTATAGAGCGAGTTACCTCCATCAATGATGATGTCGCCCTGATCAAGCAGCGGGATCAGCGACTCGATGACCGCATCGACCGGCCCCCCAGCCTTGACCATGATCTGGATCTTGCGCGGGACGGAAAGGGACTGAACGAACTCTTCGAGCGTCTTGCAGCCGACGAGTTTCTTGTCGGGATTTGCCGCGATGAATTCCTCTGTGACGGAAGTGGTACGGTTAAATACGGAGACCTGAAAGCCGCGGGATTCCACGTTCAGGACGAGATTCTGGCCCATGACGGCCAGGCCGATGAGGCCGAAATCGCTGTTGCTCATGTTGTATGATAGGTTTGATGGACGGACGGGCTTTAAGGAACTCCGGCAAAGAGCGCAACCCCTTGTTGCCAGATTGGCCTGCATTCCCCACATTCCCGCCGTGAACCTTCCGAACGCCATCACCCTGTCGCGCCTGATTTTGGCCGCTGTTTTCGTGGCAGCCATGGAGTTTCCGGGACTCACGGGCTACTCGATCGCCCTCGCCGCCTTCTCGATCGCCGCCGCCACCGACTGGCTCGACGGCTACTTAGCCCGGAAATTGAACCTCGTCACCCCCCTTGGGAAACTGCTCGACCCCCTCGCGGACAAAATTCTCGTCTGCGCGGCCTTCGTTTTCATGTCCGTGCTGGAACTCGCCCCGGTCTGGGCCACCGCCCTGATCATCAGCCGTGAGTTCCTCGTCACCGGCCTGCGCCAGATCGCCATCGAGGCCGGTCAGGTGCTGGCAGCCGACCGCCTCGGAAAATGGAAGACCACCTTTCAGTTGATCTTCGTCATCGATGCCCTCGTCTGGCTGACATTCGACCAAATCGACACCCCGAATTTCTTCGTGCATTTCACCCTGATGATCTCCAAACCCGAAGGCTGGATCATGCCGGTCTCGCTGTGGATCGCCGTCGCCCTGACCGCGATCTCCGGATTCAACTACGTCTGGAACGGCCGCCATCTGCTCGTGCAGAAATAGGCAGACCCGAATGGCGCGGTTTTTAGCCAAAGCCCGGCGTCTTCCGCGATGCGGCGTTTCTTTGTATTCGGCCCTTGGTTCGGCCAGCTAGCCGTGGTTTTTTGATCCCTTTTTTGTAAAATGAGAGAACCCCAATCAAGCCTCAACCCCCTCTTCGTCATCGTCGCCTTGCGCCTGCGCCTCGAAGGCCCTCCTCCGATCAAATCCGCCCCATCACTCCACGCCCCGAAACCGAGGAATCCTGATTACACGAGGCCTCTACCTGCCAACGACTACTGTTTGCCTGGCATCTTATCCGGGCATCGTCCCTTCCGGAGCAGCGACCTTACTGTCGCTGGGCCTCGCCGGCGACTCACCGAAAGAGCCGATACAATCCCACCCCTCGCCATCAACGGAAGGCTTGCATGAGCCGCCCGGATGCCCACCCGCCCCACTTCCGCCCCACTATACCATCCCCAGATCTCCTTGAATCCCCTATTGTGAAAGGATAAACGCCCACTGTTCATACTAGGTGCCTGGCAGTTTCTTTTGGCAGTTTCTTTGCGAACCGCGCACAGGTCGTGCCAAGACGCTCCAGCCATGCCTTGCGGTCCACATCATCCTTAAAGACATTTTTGCCGCCCTCTCCACGCGCCATCACATGGTAAACGGCACCAGCGGCTTGATAACGGGGCTTGCGAGCCATGCCATCCATCTCGAAGACCCCAACCGAAGCGCCGATCTCACGGCCAAGGTCGAAGCCGTTTTCGCCACAACCGACCTCCTCGACGCCTCAAACCTCGTCGTCACATCCCAAGCCCCATCCATCAACTTGGAAGGAACTGTTCCCGCCTTCGACGAACGAGAACTCGCCTCACGCATCCATGGCGTTCAGGAAATCGAGAACCGTATGGGAGGCATAACCGCCAAGGACTACGACCTACTCCTTCAAGGCTTGCGCCGGACGCGAACCCGGGCACACTCCTGCGTGACGTGAATCCGATCCCGATCGAGCCCTCATTGGAGGAATTCGCGCAGCTGGCCGAACAGGGAAATGTCATCCCCGTTTACACCCAACTCGCCGCGGATTTTGAAACTCCCCTGTCCGCCTACCTGAAGGTGCGCGACGGGCGACATTCGTTTCTTTTGGAAAGTGCCGAGAGCACGGATAAGAGCGGACGTTGGTCGATCCTCGGAAGCGGCCCACGCCGCATCATCGAAGCCCGCGACAAGGAGATCACCATCCGCGAAGGCTCGAAAGTCACTACCGAGACGGTCGCAGACGACGTGCTCGCCGCCCTTGAGCTCCACATGGCACCCTACCGCTCGGTGCTTCACGGCAACCTTCCTCCCTTCTGCGGCGGCATGGTCGGCTATCTCTCCTACGATGCCGTCCGCCAGTTCGAGCCCACCGTCGCGGCTCCGCCAAAAGATGAACTCGCCATCCCCGACGCCGTCTTTGTTCTCGCCGACACGCTGGTCGTCTTCGACCAGAAACTGCGTCGCCTCCAGATCATCGCGAACGCTTTCCCCGCTGAACACAAGACCCTCGAAGAAGCCTACATCGCCGCGCGCGAAAAAGTCGCGGCGCTCGTCGAGATGCTCAATCGCCCGCTCCACGTGCCGGCGCTCAATGGTCTGACAAGTGTCGAGCCTTGCGAAGCCACCAGCAACACCACGCAGGCGGAATACGAGGAAATGGTCGTCCAGGGGAAAGAATACATCGCCGCCGGTGACGTTTTCCAGTTCGTCCCTAGCCAGCGTTTCGAGACACCTTTTCATCAATCTCCGGTCGACCTCTACCGCGCCCTGCGCCACGTCAACCCCTCGCCTTACATGTTCATCCTCGAACTCGGGGACTTCGCATTGGTCGGCAGTTCACCGGAAGTCCATGTCCGCGCGATCGAGGGAAAAATCGACATCCGCCCCATCGCCGGAACTCGCTGGAGGGGCAAAACCCAAGAAGAAGACGACGCCCTCGCCCAGGATCTCCTCGATGATCCCAAGGAATGCGCCGAGCACCTCATGCTTATCGATCTCGCCCGCAACGACGTCGGCCGCATCGCCAAGCACGGCAGCGTCAAAGTCGATGATTTCATGATCGTCGAGCGCTACAGCCACGTCATGCACATCGTCTCGAACGTCACCGGCGAACTCGATCCCGAGCACAGCGCCTACGACGTCCTCCGCGCCACCTTCCCCGCCGGCACTGTCAGCGGCGCCCCGAAGATCCGCGCAATGCAAATCATCAACCAGCTCGAAAAAAGCAAACGCTGCGCCTACGCCGGCGCCGTCGGCTACTTCGGCTTCGATGGCGGCCACGATTCCTGCATCACCCTGCGCACCTGCCTTTTAAAAGACGGCAAAGCCTACGTCCAAGCCGGCGCCGGAGTCGTCGCCGACTCGAACCCGACCTACGAATACAACGAAACCGTCAACAAAGCGAAAGGCATGCTCCGCGCCATCGCCCTGGCCCGCACAATCGAAGGCTAATTGGAATTTCTCGTTTCAAATTTCAAATTTCAAATTTCAAATTTCTGATTCAGAATGCTCCTCATCATCGATAACTACGACTCCTTCACCTACAACCTCGTCCAGTACTTCGGCGAGCTTGGTGCCGAGATGAAGATCATCCGGAACGACGCGATGACGGTCGAAGAAGTGAAGTCGCTCAAACCTTCACGGATCTGCGTTTCCCCCGGCCCCTGCACACCGAACGAAGCCGGCATTTCCTGCGCCGTCATCAAAGAGCTCGGCCCCACCACGCCGATTCTCGGCGTCTGCCTCGGCCACCAATCGATTGGCCAAGTTTACGGCGGCGACGTCGTCCGCGCCGACCGTCTGATGCATGGCAAAACATCGCCGATCATTCACGAAGGCCGGAGCGTCTTCAAAGGCCTGCCGAGTCCCTTCACCGCCACCCGCTACCACTCTCTCATCGTCAAACGCGATACCCTCCCCGACGACCTCGAAGTCACCGCCTGGACCGCCGAAAACGAGATCATGGGATTAAAGCACAAAGTCCACCCCGTCCACGGCGTCCAGTTCCACCCCGAGTCGATCCTCACCGAAGAAGGAAAGACCATGCTCAAGAATTTCCTGTCGTTTTAAGGCAAGAACGGTCCGGACCGGGACCGGACCGCGCGACGCTGTCGCGCTTACCAACCCAAGCGCCCGAGAAGATTCACACAAAGCCAACTCGCAAACTACTATTTGCCTAGTATCATTTGATGAGAAGCCAAGCGCTTCTTCGTGGTGCGGAAGCCTTGAATTGATGGGAAATCACTTTTCCCGGGGACAGCTGATGAGGCCTCGTCGTCGGGGGTTGGAGGGGTTTGAGTTTTTTCGCCATGGTGCGAATGCTGGCTTCCGCTCACAGGTGACGGAGGAAGGTCGGTGGCTACCCGAGACGACCATCCTTCCACGGGTTCGTCTGAGTGTTGGCCTGATGTTTGCGGTCGTGATTTGACCCGCTCTTAGCGTCCGGCCTTTCTCCCACCATATTCCTTCTTCAACTTTTCAAGCACGGCGGGGATCAATTCCTTGTTGTCGCGATGGGCAAGGGCTTCAGCGAAGGGGTCGCCGGTTCGCTGCATGAGGCCGAGGAGTTCCTTTCGCATCCCCTCGATCTCCTCCTGCCGCGCGGGGTCGGCGATCAGATTGGTGCGCTCGAAGCGGTCACTGCTCATGTCATAGAACTCCTCGGGCACCCGGTGGAGATAGAATTCCGTCCGGGCCTTGATTTCCGGATCGGTCTCTGCGGCGGCGAGCATGGCCTTCCAGGTGAGCCCGGCCATGTTCTCGGTATAATACTTCTTTTTGCCGTCGCTCCATGCATTCCAGATGTAGGAACGGTCCTTGGTGCGCATGCAGCGCATGGGCAGCCAGTTGTTGCCGAAAGCGGCGTTGTAAAAGGTAAAGACCCGGTCCCAGCCGCTCAACTTCTCGCCCTTCACCACGGGCAGGAACGAGCGACCGTCGATGCCGGGGATCGGCGGCAGGCGGGCGGCATCGAGCAGGGTGGGAGTGAAGTCGAGCGTCGAGACAAGGTGGTCCTGGTCCACGCTGCCGGCCTTCGTGACGCCAGGCCAGCGGATGATCAGGGAACCGCGGGAACTGGTCTCGTAATCGTTGGACTTGGAAAATGGGAAGGACATCCCGTGGTCGCCTCCGTAGAACATCACCAGCGTGTTTTCAGCGAATCCCTCCTCCTCCAGAACCTTGAGAACTGCGCCCACGGCATCGTCGAGGCGACGGACGTTGGTGTAATAGCCCGCCAGCTCCCTACGGATCTCCGGCAGGTCCTCGAGAAATCCGGGCACTTCGGTGATTTCCTCGGGCTTGATCCAACGGCTGGGCGGCTCGCCTTGCGCCAGATCCTTGGGGCCACGGATCCCAATGAACGGGCGATGCGGATCGTAACAATTGACATTGTGGAAGAACGGGCGGCTTTGCTCACGGGCCATTTTCAGAAACTTCCGGGTGGCTTCGGCCAATTTGCTCGGGTGTCGGCTGATCGTGTCATCCGCCACATCCAAGCAGAATTTCTCCGCCGGCTGGTTGTGCTTTCCCTTGCCGAACATCGAGATCAGGTAGCCGGCGTCATGCAATTGCTGGTTGAGGGTGCGCACCTCCGGCTTCAGCGGGAAGAAGCCCATCGAGCCATTGCGATGGGGGTAGAGTCCGGTCTGCATGATTTGACGAACCGGCTGGCAGACCGCAACGGTGGAATAGGCATACTGAAAACGAAGCCCCTCCGACGCGAGGCGGTCGACGTTGGGCGTCAGATCCTTGATCGGCCCGCCACAAACACCGGTGGAATCGTAATTCATGTCGTCGGAAGTGAAAAAGAGGATATTCAGCGGGGCCGCACCCAGGGACACCAGCGACAGCAACAGGGCGGAAAGGATTAAGGCAGACGAATGCATCTTTGATGAGTGTTGAATTGGCAGCTGTTCGATCCCATCAGAATAAAAGATCGGCGGGAAGAGTAATAACGCCGGAGCCTGAACGATGAAGATCAGCGGTGGCCGGACAAAATCTTGCCGCTTACCGGCCACCACCCGCAGGAAAGACAACAACAAGTTTGCGTACTGCGCTCCGTGACCTTGCATGCCCTGAATCGAGAAGTAGCTTGGACGCATGAGAACATTCCTAGCGGCGCTGATGATGGTTTTTCCCCTGGTGGGAAATGCGGCTGAGATCGAGGAGAAAGTGGTAGCCGCAGGCGACAAGTCAGAAGAGACAGCCCTGAATTTGGAGAATCCACTATCAAAGGATGACGCGGCCAAGGCAACGGCTCAAATCTGGGAAAGCTTCAGGCAAGAGCAATCGACCGAGCGGAAAAAGGAGCTGGCGGCCAAGGTGGTCAAGGCGGCGGGGAAGGAGATGAAGTATCTTGAAAAGAGCTTCGGAGAAGCAGCCCCGGGCGAACGATCGCTTTTCATCTCAATGCACGGAGGTGGGGGCGCACCGGCGCGGGTGAACGACCAGCAATGGCAAAATCAAATCCGGCTCTATGCCCCGAAAGAAGGCATCGTTGTCGCTCCGCGGGCACCAAGCGACACTTGGAATTTGTGGCACGAAGGGCATATCGATGCGCTCTTTGATCGGCTCATCGGGAACTTTGTTTCCGAGCGCGGCGTGAATCCTGATAAAGTCTATTTGATGGGAT
>Ga0100400_1001018_pt1 | contig 19915 bp, 14 predicted proteins | sample CryGeymeta201524_FD_80420 | JGI IMG/M metagenome (GOLD analysis project Ga0100400, IMG submission 80420) | Groundwater microbial communities from Crystal Geyser aquifers in Utah, USA - Crystal Geyser metaG 2015-24 | ecosystem: Environmental > Aquatic > Deep subsurface > Groundwater | place: USA... | reverse complement strand
TAAAAAGTAATCCACGGCACATCGGCTTCCATTTTTAAATCGGTAAGGTCGGGCATATCTGTAACATCGTAAGTAATTACCTTGTTGCGAATTACATCGAACCAGGCAGCATGTGTCATTAACTCGCGTTTAAATACTATTTCACCATTTCTCAGGGCAATGCAATTCATGGTTTCGTTAATTCGTAAACTGGTTGAACTGATAAAATAGGGTACATCGGGATAGAATTGATATCGTACCGACGCGTCAACTTCAGGAATATCGCGCAGACTTCCCCATAATTCAGTAATTGCAGTTACGGGACCCGAAATCAGATTTACATTTTGTGGCGGATTCCAGTCGGCAGTGTGTGTCCATGGTTTTGGCGGCGAATAAATCTCGGGATTCCAGTGAATTGCCCCATTGGTTTCCATCCGGTGAAACAATGGAAATTCAGGTTTGGTTTTCAGTGTTAACTGATCGAAATGGCCGGATTTGGGATGCAGGGCAATCGAAATTTTCCCATTATCAACATTTACACCGGGCATTTCTCCCTGTACTTTTAAATTGCTGTCGTAAACCTTAACCAAGGCTTTATCATTATTGTAAAAAACGAGGTAAACCTTACTTTTATTCGCCTTTATATCGGCCATAAAAGCTACCCTCGCACTTACAGTTGGCAACCATATTGGCACATCGCGGGTGGGCTTTCCGTTTGCATCGGGATCGAGGTTGTCTTCCACCAGATAATTCTGCAAATCATAAACCTGACTGGGAACATCGGTTAAAACATGCGTTTCAGGATTGACTTCAACCACCCTGATTTCGCGTTTCAAATCAAAAGCCTCGTCGGGATAAAATGCCAGCAAAACCTCAACAGGTTCGGCTTTTCTTTCAATTCCGGCAGTTTCGGTCACCACAACCGATTTGTAATTTTTCCATGCCGGGTCGAATACAGCGATATTTCCCGGTGCTTTCACCGTTTCGGTTTTTGTGAGCCAAACATCGCTGTCGCCGGCTTTTACATTCTTTTTTACACGAACCGATATTTTTATTGAGTAATCCTTACCCGGTTCCCATTTCACCCAGCCTACCACATGCAGGTCTTTGTACAAAGTGGCATCCTGCGACAAACCATATCCCGAAGGTGGACGGTGCGAAATGGGAGGCCGATCCATTTCCTTTTCATCTTTTATTCGGTGCAAATCGGTTGCCCGTAGTGTTTTGCCGTTTACTTCGGCCTGGACTTCGATTATTGAAGGATCTGCCAGTTCAATTTCGGCTATAAAATGATAAAACGGAATGGCAGGTTGTGGTGCGCCAAGTTCAATATGTTTGATATTGAGTTCTTTTGTAACCTCTTTTGCATTTATATCAAAAAAAGCAAAAAGGATTGCAAGTAAAACTGCTGCTTTAAATAAAGATTTGTTTTTCATATTATTTTCGATTATGTTGATTTTCATGTATTAATTTATTCGATATTTCTGATGTTGTCAGCCCCGATAACCATCGGGGTCGCACGCTGACAAGTTAGTGGCTGCCAATAACCTGTCAACGTCTTTAGACTTGACAGCTTTAAACTAATAAATAATATCAGCGAACAGAAATCAAATTCCTTTTTCTAAGCTCATCCACTCCATTCTGCCAGCCTCCTCCACTTCCCCACAAATAATAAGTGAAATACATTGTGGTTTTCTGAACAATCGGCGTCCAGGGCTGAAACTCGACATAATAATGCGGCGCATCGGCGTTATCGGGATGATTCATCCACATGTGCAGAAAGTTGGGTTGTGCAACCGGAAAAGCGCCCACAAACGAAATATCTTCCTTTGTATCGTAACCCGCATTCCATCCTTCTTTTGCGTTAATTGCCTGACCGTAATATTTCTCGGGTTTCATGCGGTATTCTTTTAAACCCTGCATTGTGGGAACAGTAAAAACATCTTCAGTTCCGTGGGTTTTGCCCAGTTCAAGAATGGGTTGCGGCCCCAGAACATTAGCTTCCGGATTTTTGAAAACCAGTTCGAACCTTACTTCCAACAAAGGTGAGTTTCCGTATAAGGTAAAAGTTTTCTTTATCTGATTTCCGTAATAATCCGCAACCATTTCGACACGAACAAAATCACCTTCCTTTTTCAGAATTTTTGCATCATAAATTTTATGGGTTTCCATACTTGCCTGACCCAAAAAATCTTCAAATCCACCATACGGATAATAACCGCGATTTCTAAACGGGCGTTTGTCATTGTAGGTTTTTTCGGGCCAAGCTTTAAACAGAACATTGTCTTTTCTGCTTTTTACAATGTATTCGATAACACGGGCGCCGGTGCGAAGCAAAGTAACCTGCACCGAATCGTTTTCCATGCGGTATTCATTTATTCCATCGCTGTTTAAATCTACTTCGTACAACCAGGGGTTACCTTTTGTTTCTCCCACGCCAAGCTGGGTTTTGGCCAGACTTTCAAGCGCTTTTACTTCAACCGTGTAATCGCCCGGGTTGATTTCCAAATCGAAAAGTATTTGCTGAAAAGCAGATGTTTGTATTTCAACAGTTTTTGTTTGCTGAAAAACTGGTTTTTTAAGATCGTCTTTTTTATAAACTGAAACAGTTACCGGAACTTTGGTTTGTGTGGAATAGTTGTGCACGGTAACCGGATAACTGACTTCGGGTGCATGACCGTAAAGTAACTGATGCACAGAAACAGCAGGTGGCAAATCGATTAAGGCAACAGTACTTTTCGATATGTTTTCTCCCTTAAAATGAATTGCTATCGGATTTGCTTTTCCCATTACTTTTTCTGACGGAATGAGGGAAATCATCAACTGTTTTGCTTCACCTGACAAAATTGAAATACTTAAATCCACATTTTTAGCCACATTCAAACCTGCAGGCGTAACGATTTCAATTTTGCCCGAAATTTTGGAAGATGAGTAATTTTTGAGATTTAAAACCAAGTTGTAACCTTCTGTTTTTGCTTCAATATCGAGGTTATCGCCAAAATAACCGGTAAGAAAATTATTGTCGAGATACAGTAAACTGAGCGTATTTCGGAATTTAGCAGCTCCCATCATTTTTACTTCATCCAAAACGGCAACACCTTTCCGGCTCATGATTGCCTCCCATATTGATTTATTGGTCAGCGGCTTTTCCTTTTCAACAAATAAAACCATCGAGGGAATTGCGTTCTCCAGCAAAAATCCTGTTTTGCTGATAAAAGGCACATCTTCATTATCAATTTGTTCCTTATTTCCTTCGGTTGCAATGAAACCATCGAATTCAAAAGCATCGCTTGTCGGGTCGTAAACGGGACGAAAAACATAACCACCTTTTTTATGCGCATAATCAATCCAGGCCTGGTTGGTTGCCATGTCCTGCACCTGAAGTTCGTTGTAATCGCTGCAACCATAAATGGGCGAAAAACCAACATTGGCAACAACCGGCAAATTAACTTCGCTTACCCATCCTTCAATTTCCTTTTTTGCCAGAAAATCCATGTAACCATCAAAAATGAACCATGAATTACCTTCGTTCATTCCCTTTCCAATTACTTCAATCGGGTGTCCGGGTGAGCAGGTAACACTTTTAAGCAAAGTGGCAGCACCGAACCAGCCTTTTTCGAGGCGGTACTTTGCAAGCAATTCGCGGGTTTGGTCAATCAAACTGATTAGTTTTTCAGATTGTTTTTCCGAATTAGAAGAAATAACAAACATATACCGATCGCCATTTACCACGTAAAATGCTTTTATCATTTCCAGGCCGGGGTAGTTAAACTGATAACTTTTTAAACCGGTTGTCCATTCAAAAACAGGGGCTGCAATTTCTTCCAGCTTTTTACCAACTTCCGATTCAAGGGTTGTAATTATCAATACATTATCAGTCTTTATTTTGTCTTCCAATTGTTGTAAAGTTGGATTTTGCAATTTCAGAAATTTAGATGATAACAGTTTTGAAACAAATCCTTCCTGAACCAATAAACCTGGCATTCCCAAATCTTCCGAAATATTTATTTTGCTTTGTAAAATGGTTGACTGAACATCAGGAATGGCCATTTTGAATAAGTTACCACTCCTGTATATTTGAGTATAACTGTTTTGCCAGTGGTTGGTGTAACCATTAAACTGGGACTGATTAACAATCTCTGATTTACCGACCTTTTCGGGTTGTTGAATTTTAAAATCTGCTAATTTTTGGGCAAAAACCGGTGATACCGACAATATCACTATCGCAGCCATTAAACTGAAAGACTTACATTTTTGATATGGTTTCATTTCTATTTGGTTTAGATTATAAAAAATTAACTATATGACGGTTAGGTGCAGCGCACCTAAATATTTGTAGAACGGAAATTATCGGACAACAAACAAGGTGCGGCGCACCGTAATATTTTCTATGTTGTGGTGGGCTGCACCTTTTGACTTCCAATTGCATCTTTACTATAAATATTATCGCGACATTGTCGCTTTTGATATTATTCAGTTCAATGAAAAAATAAAAAAAAAGAAGGCCGCCACACTGCCGGGCGGCCTTAATTTCTAATTAACTAATATAAAACTATACTAAAAATTCGGACCACCAGTATCCCACCACAAACGGGTAGCGATATTATCTGGTCCGCCAAGTTTAGCAGTTGCATCAGCAACCCCTTCCTTGTTATTATCCCGTTCACCATTAATAAACGGCATCCTTTTTATAAATTCTCCATCTGGTATTACACCCCAGTCAGCATTACTGTCATTTTTGGCATTAACGGGAATTTTAGGATAACCGGTCCTGCGAAAATCTGTCCATGACTCAAGCGAATTGGTAAAGTTATTGATCCACTTCTGGGTTATAATCTTTTCCAGTTTCAGTTCGTTTGAGTCCGATTCATTCCATTCAGCAGTAATGTCAGTGCGGGAAGTAAAATTATTCCTTGCTTCTTTCGGATCTACATAATTAATTGGCTTACTTGTAGCATCGGCCAGATAAGCATCAACACCACCTGCACCCCAATCGGCAAACGAAGCTCTAACTCCATCTTCATAGTTTGTTTTTGCATCGCCGGCACCAGCCCAACCCCTAAGAGCTGCCTCAGCTTTCAAAAGAAGAACTTCAGAGTAGGTAAAATACCGCCTTGAGGTAACCGATTTAAACGACTCATTTACTGTTGAATAAGGTAGTCGTTGATCTTTTGCATCTAAAAATGCCCCACTGTGAATACCTTTGTATGGCCAGTCAGGATGATCGGTAACCAATGATACATCTTCTACCGGAGCAAAATAACTGGCAATCCTGTTATCTTTCATTCCTACCATAAAAGATTCGAATCCTGCGCCCATACGGGTATCGCCCCATTCAAAACAAATCACATTCATCGGTAATTTATTTCCATAAAGTGAAACATTAAAATTTTCACTGTTTGCCGAGATTAATCCGGCCGGATCACTCATGGCTTTTTCGCCCTGTGTTTTTGCAAGAGCAGGAGCAACTTTCGAAATCCTGATTGCCAAACGTAACCGCATAGAGTTAACCAACTTACTCCATTTAGCAACATCGCCATTATAACTGGCGTCAAACTTTACCAAACCTTTATAAGTATTATTGGCGGCAAATACGGCCTGAATAGCATCGAGGTCTGCGAATAATTTATCATATAAAACATCTTCCTTATCATAAATATTAGCCTGACCTGACACACCATAATTGGAATAGATTACTGGTCCGTGCCAGGCTGTGAGCTTTGAAATAGCAAGCACCTGCAACATTTTGGCCCATGCAGAGAATACTTCGTATCCTCCTTCATCTGCCTGTTTAATTACCTGAAGTGACGGTGACATTACACTGCCATAAATACGCCCCCAGTATGAATTCCACCTGATGTAATAAGTAGTGTTGTTTACGCCTCCCACAAAAGGAGTTGGTGTTCCCAGGTTACGCATAAAATTATCATGCACAAGATCCTCCTCAATCTGGTGTCCAAACAAATTGCTTAAAAAACCTTGAAAAGGAGACCCCAGAAGGTTGAAATCCTGCTCCAGTTCGACATCAGAAATAAGGTAGTGATTCTTGTTTGCCTCTTCGAAGTTATCGGTACAAGCAAAAAATCCAAGAGTAAGTATTAATACAAAAAATATCTTTTTCATAATTCTTCAATTTTAGAATGTTACTTTAATATTAAATCCATAAGTTCTGGTAGCAGGAGTATTGAAGTTATCGAGTGACTGTGAGGAATTGTTTGTACTCATAGCCAACTCCGGATCGTAAGGTGCTTTCTTGTATAAGATAAACAAATTCTGCCCAACCAGGGATAATGATAATCCGGCAATGGGTTTTAGTTTTTTTACATCAAAATCATAGGCAACTGAAAATTGGCTTACCCTGATATTTGTCCTGTCGTAAACATAAGGTTCAATAATTCCGTTTCTGCCACCGGTACCACCGCCTTCAGCATAATAATCAAAGGCACTGATCTGGGTAACAGGAGTAGTTCCTTTAATAGCGTTGATTTCAACATACCCAACATCTCTTGCTTCGCCACTTCTTTTGCTTACGCCCCATCCATCGAGCATTGATTCAGTCTGGCTGACAACTTCTCCCCCAAATTTTCCTGAAATAAGGAGGCCAATGTTAAAACGGTCAACCTGAATGTTATTGTTCCATCCAAGGTTCCAATCCGGTTCAAGATTCCCGAGGTAACCAACTGTCCAGTCGTTTACATCATATTGCGTAGCTGTTTTCAACGGACGGCCGGTCTTCTCATCAAGCATGATTTGTCCGGCTTCATTCCTTCTAAACTTGAAACCATACAGATCGCCATAAGAACCTCCTGCCCTTAGGAATGTTTGATATCCCTCAGAAGAGCCCATCCCAATAACACGATTAGGATTTTCAGGATCCAATGAAATAATTTCATTTGTGTTCTTGTGGTAGTTAAATGCAGTTTTCCAGGTAATGGTATTGGTTTGTACCGGTATAAAGTCTATGGTCATCTCAACACCTTTATTTACAATTTCACCAATGTTTATATTCTTGGTTTGATACCGCCCTTTTTCTTCCGGCGCTAATTCAACATTCAGGAACTGGTTGGTACTATTGTTATTATAGTATGTAAAATCAAAACCTACCCGTCCTTTTAATAATTTAAATTCCAGGCCAAGCTCGTTACTTGTTATTAACTCGGGTTTTAGGTCGGTCCATGGTTGTCTGGTTGATTTATTGATACCACCGAGAGATCCTGATATTGAATTATCTGAAAGTATTGAATTCCAAGGCACTTCTTTTGCTGCCTGTGCTATTGACCCTCTAATTTTCAAAAATGAAATAATTTCGGGTAATGTAAATACATTACTAAGAAGCACAACACCACCTACCGAAGGATAGAAATAAGAAGCCCCATCATCTGTTCCGATAAGAGTTGAAGACCAGTCATTACGGCCTGAAACATCAAGATAAAACATATCATCCCAGCCTAAACTCACACTTGCATAAAGTGATTGCATAATTGTTTCGCCGCCATATTCATTAACCACAATGTTGGTTGGATAATTCTGGGTTGAAAAAACATTTGGATAAAGCAGGTTGTTTGTACCATTGCTGGCACCCTTTCCGCTCCATTTGTTCTTTGTGTAACTTCCACCCACAAATCCGGTTACATTTAACTTGCCAAATGTATTGTCGTATTTTAACAATGCATCTGCATAGGCTTTGGTATCAGTCCTGTCGCCGAAAATATACTGACCATTTTGTGATACATTGGTAACGTTTGATCCTGCAGCATGTTTTTCGGTCATTTTATAATCAACATAATCATAAGTCCCCCTTACTACAAGAGCCAATTGCTCTGTAAAACTGTAGTCAGCAGTTGCGTTGGCAATCATTCTTTGAATTTTCTCTTCCTTTGGCTCCATATTTACTATCCAGTAAGGATTACTCAAATGATGGTCAACAACATACACATTCTGAAGGTACATGTTCCTTGATTCGCTAAAAATTTTGTAATTGTTTTTATAATCCATAAAATCTCTTTCGCGCGGGAAATTGTACAGCCCTGTCAAAGGGTTCAGATAATAACCGGCAACATTGCGGTTTTCAATCAATTCCGAAGCAAGCATAACATTCGAACCCAAAACTAACTTATCGTTAAAAAGTTTGGTTGACTGTTTGAATGAAACATTGTTCTTTCCGTATTTGTTATTCGGAATAATTCCTTTTGCAGAAGTGTTGTTGTAAGAGAAATAGGCAGTGGTTATATTGTTTCCACCGCTAACAGTGACACCATTAACCAAATTATTTCCTGTCTCGAAGAAATCCTTCATCATATCTTCGGAGTATTTGGTGCCACCCTTGGTAGTTGACCAGCTTTCTTTTGCACCGTTTAGTGCGCCGTAATCAAACTGCAATTCAGGATAAACCAAAACACTTTCAAAAGTAGTTGTTGAGTTGATGGATACCAGTGTTTTACCGGCCATCCCCTTTTTGGTTGTAACCAAAACAACTCCGTTAGCGCCCTGGCTTCCATACAGAATTGATGCATTTAATCCTTTCAAAACGTTAATGCTTTCAATATCGTCGGGATTTAATTGCGATAAACCGTCACCATTATCGGCTCCACCCCACATTCCGGGCTGTCCACGTTTGATGTTCATTACCGGGATACCATCAATTACATAAAGTGGTTCGCTGGAACCTCCCAAAGATTTGAAACCCCTCATAATAACCCTTGTAGAACCACCTGCTCCCGAAGCGCTTTTCTCGATTTCGAGACCGGCAGTTTTACCACTCAGGTTTTCCATGAAGTTGGTACCTCTGGCTTTCATCAGCTCTTCACCGGTAACCTGTTGCGAAGCATAAGTCAGCGTTTTTTTATCGCGCTGGATACCAAGTGCGGTAACAACTACTTCATCGAGCCCAATAGCGCTTGATACCATTACAACATCAATAGTTGTTCTGCCATTCACGGCTTCGTCAACTTCTGTCATTCCAACAAACGAGAAATGTAAAATGGCATTTGAACCAACAGTCAAGCTATATTTACCATTTATATCGCTTGTAATTCCATTCGGTGTGCCTTTCTCAACAATTGATACCCCGGGAACAGTAGTTCCACTGGCATCTGTAACGGTTCCACTTACTTTCGTTTGTGCAAATACGCTCGCAAACGAAGCAAAAAGCAAAACCATAATGAGATACAATCTTCTTCTCTTCATAATAATAAATTTGTTAGTTAATAATTTTGTTTTAATAAAAATAGATGACAAGTGTGCATTAATAATACTTCTCTTAATGTTACGAGAATTTCATTTTTTGTTTTTTCCATAGAATTTAAAATTTTAGTGAAAAATTAATTTATTTGTGATTATTAAAATTTTATTTATGCTCAAATTAAGACTATTTAAATTATCAGTCAATAGTTTTCCAAATTTCATATAAACCGCGGGGAACATGAAAACAGCCTTTCCATTTTCCACCTTTTAAATCAAGGAGTGGTTCTCCCTGCCGGTTTAAATAACCATACCACTCAGGATATTCGGTGTCTTTAAAATGTGTCCAGGTATATTCATGAATTGTTTCGAACCAGTTTTTGCAACTGTTGTTTCCTGTTAATTTGTACGCGCGTGCCATTGCCACCAATGTTTCGATATGAACCCACCACAACTTTTGATCCCACTCTAATTGTTGAGGAGCATAACCTTTTATATCGAGAAAATAGAATATTCCCCCGTGTTTTTTATCCCATCCGTTTTCGGTGGTGCGCAGTAATATTTCAATACATTTTTCAATCAGGTTTTTGTTGTTAAACCGAACTGCCAAATCCATCATAAACCACATGGCTTCGTTGGTGTGTCCCGTATTTAGTAATCTTCCCTCAAACGAATCAGAGAAACCGCCATCGGGAGTAACATTTTCGAGTATTAAACCCGATTTTTTATCGAAGAATACTTCCATTACCTCTTTCACAAGAGTTTCTGCCATCTCATCAACCTTTTCAGTACCCAATAAATCTTCAAGTATCAGCGATAAATTGGCTAAAATCATTGGCAGTGAAAAATTCTTTAATGGCCGTGTTTCGGGAACGAGTTTGTTGTAAATGCCTTTTGGATTGTTTTGGCGTTTCAGGATATTTTGAAAAGTATTCAAGGCAATTTGCTTGAATTCTTCAGTAGCTGTTGCTTTGTAAAGTTCGCTAAATGCCATTGCAGCAAAGCAGTCGGAGAAAATATTATAAGGTTGTATAATAGGTTTTCCTTCGCGGGTAAGCGAAAAATACCAGTTCCCTTGTTTATCAGTTCCGTATTTTTGCATGAACGCGGCTCCGTGTAAAGCCATATCAAGCCACTCCTGTTTGTTTTCAATTTTATTGTATAACATCGAAAAAAGCCACACTTCGCGACCCTGCAACCATAAAAATTTATCTGTATCAAATACCTCACCTTTTCTGTTCAGGCATGTAAAATACCCACCAAACTGTTCATCTTTCGAATGATTTAACCAAAATGGTGCGACTGAATCCAGTAATTCAGTTTGATACAAATTAGCGTAATTCGACAACTCATTCATATTTGTTAACCTCAGGATTATTACTAAACTGGAATTTTAACTCCTTATAATTTCCATCGAAACCTATATTCCCGGTTTCAAAAGGTTGTATAAGTGAATCAACAATTACAGCAAGTTCTCTTTTCCGAATAAAACGATTTAGTATAAATTCTCCCCGTATGGAATTAATCCATATTTCTTTTAATCTATTCTCCACGCTATAACCAACAACTGTCGAAATAAGTTCAACTGTTTTTTGAATTGTTAAAAAATGTTTATCTGATTCGATATTTACATTTTTGCTGAATGCATTTAATCCTTCGGTAAATTCGGCAATTGTTAACGTGGAATCGGGGAAAAACCAGGTGCGGTTTGCCCATTGATAGGGTTCTCCCATCACTTTTAAAATTCCGGATGCGGCAGAACGCTGTATAGCCTGGAAGGCTTTATCTTCAGGCTGAACATCATACAAAGGCATCAAATACGATCCCGAATCGAGTAGTTTTTGCTGTACTTTCCGGATATTCAGGTTTCTGGGGCTGGTATTTTCCAAAACGCTTAATGCAGCAATTACTCCCGCAGCCTGGCCTGTTAACAAAACACAAGGTTGCAGCCGGGTAGCACCATTAATAATATTCGATACTGAAATTGCTTTATCGGCAACAACCAATCCGTCAATTGTTTCAGGAATTAAACAACCCATTGGAATATTAAATGAGGGAACTGCCGGAAACTTGATTTTTGGCGCATCGGGATTGCAATCGTGATGATGGTCAACCGGATAATCGCCAACCGAAATCCCGGTTCGATATAAAGGGTCGGTTTCGTATTTACTCAGAATATGGTTTATTGTTAACCGCTGAATACCATGCAACCTGCGACCTTCACGATGGTACGGAGCCAGCGCCAGATGGTCGGACGACGGAAACTCATCATCGGCCAAACCCAGGTTTTTATATCCCAGTTCGGTTTGAATGTAATAAACAAATTGGAGTGTCTTTTCCTTTGCTTTTTGCAGCTCAGCGTTCCTCTCTTCCCTGCTCATCTCCACCACATTCAGATAAATGTCGTTTCCCATTCGGGGCCAGTTTATCATAAATTTATTATTCGGGAGCCTGGCATAACTAATCATTTTCTCACAATCAATTAATATGGAATCAACGGTCATTGCGCATGCTCCCCTGAAGTTTTCGGGATTATAATTCGCAGGTTTTGCAATGGGTTTATCGGCATCTGTTCCAAAATCTTTCAAAATTGCAACCCAGGTTAAATCCTGTACAATTTTGTTGGCAAACTCAGGCGCCATTTCTTCCCTGGTTTGCAGGCGCGATTCCATTCCCAAATCGTAAGATGCCCCAGCCAGCGCTAAACCGTCCCCTAAATCGGTGGCATCGATAACGACTTTTGCAAACACCATTAATGTTTCATTTTTTTCATTTTTAAAAACAGCTCCTTTCACCTGATTTCCATCTTTTAAAATCGCAGAAACATGATAACCGTAAATAACCTTCAATTGATTTTCAGCAGCAGCCATTGATTTAAAAATGCTGTCACCAATATGTGGCTCAAACTGAGTATTGCTTACCCAACCAGTTGCAAGTGCCGAAGCTCCGCCATAATGAACCCGTAATTTCTCCCGAAATTCATTCCATATTCCTGAATGTAAATTATGATTTCCATCGATAGCGCTAACTCCCTGAGCAGTAATCATTCCACCCAACCATTGGGATTCTTCAATAATAATAGTTGAAACATTTAACCTTGCCGATTGAAGGCCTGCAGAAATTCCACCTGTTGTGCCCCCAATAACGAGCACATCGGTTTGAATTTTTTGTTCTTTAAGAGTACAATCTAAAAGAAAACAAAAAAAAATAAGAATTACAATATCAATTCTGATCCTCATTAAAAGACTGCTTCTAAAAACCTCGACTAATTTAATTAATGTATTTTAATATTTCATCATATATTTTAAATAATTTTAATATATAAAGTATTTTTGTTATCTATTTTTAGAATACAAAAATGTATTTTATTGAAAATCAGTTAATTTTAAGCCAAGTCTTAACCGGTAGAAAAATCGGGCGTTTGTGTTAACCTCACTTATGCTCCGTTAAAAAGATTATCGCGTAAAATGTAACATGCACCAATAACGCCTGCTTTTGAGCCGAGAGTTGACATTTTCATTTCCATGTCGAGGCTGACAAGACTTAACGAATATTTATGAATTGCGGATTTTATAGGTAATCTGATATACAAATCTGTTGAGGCAAGAATACCTCACAAAACCATAAGTTCAGGATTAAATATATTGATTAACATGGAAAGATATCGCCCCAGCTTATCACCTATTTCATTGATAATCTCAATGGCCAGCGTGTCTTCATTTTCAACTACAGCTTTTAATATATCTTCGGTAGTTATTTCTTCAATTGGTTTTTTATCGGAAAGTATTGATTTTGAACCACTTTTTAACCTCTCTTTAAATTTTCGTTCTAAAGCTATTCCTGATGTCTCTGTTTCAAGACAACCCTTTTTCCCACACTGACAAATGATTTCGTTATCGAAAACCGGACTGTGCCCAAACTCACCGGAATAACCCGATTTACCATAAAACAATTTCCCGTTAATTATGATTCCAATTCCAACACCATAATTCATGTTGACAAAAATCACGTTCTTTTCATTTTCAACCACACCGCAGTTATATTCGCCATATGCCATAGCACGGGTATCGTTTTCCAGATAAGTTCTGATATTTATCTGCGATTCAATAATCTCACTTAGTGGCTTTTCCTCAAAAAAGAAATAACTGTAACTTAGACCAACCGTTGAATTTATCCTTCCGCTTAAGTTTATGCAGGCACCCAAAATTTTATTGCGTTTAATCCCCGAATCATCGACAAACTGATTAATCAGCGAACATAATTCATCAAGCGATTCTCTTGTATTTTCGAGTGTGTATGAAATATTTTCAGTGAGTTTTACAAAATCATTCTTAAAATTCTGAATTCCAATGCTTACTGATTTTCTATTTACCTCAACTCCGAGATAATAACATGCATTTGGGTTGATACCATATTGAGAAGGGCGCCGACCGCCGGCTGTACCCAATTTACCAGTCTCGTAAACAATGTCTTCATTAATAAGTTCCAAAATGATTTTATTGATTGTTGGGATGCTAAAAGCCGTTTCCGAACTTAATTCAGCAATAGTTGCATCACCCTTCAATGTAAGATGTTTTATTAACCTCTTTTTTAGCTGAATCATTTTATGTGCCGCGAGGGAAATATTCTCCGGAGTATCGATTAAATCGGATAGGTTCATGCTGAATTAGTAAATATATTTAAAAATACAATACAAATATAATAATGCGTTTAAAATTAACAAATTATTTCAGACAAACCTAATACCCGTGAATTTACCATTTGATTTCCGGGTAAAACGAAAAAAGTATATTATAAAATATGGTCAATAGGTTTTAATTACTTTCCAAAACCTGCCCCTTTTCGCGGTATAAATCCACTTTTCCATCGAGTAGAACTGCAATAACCGTTACCTGATCGTCCAACACTTTTTCGGGAACATCTATGTAAACAATGCCCGGAACAGCGCTCCAGTATTGTTTCATTTTAATGTCCCAGTTCAGTTTTGTGCCGTTACCCACCGCGTAAATGCGATTGATTTTGTTTTTGAGTCCTTTAAGCATGATTTGCCCTTTTGGGTTGTACGGCAGGTACAAATACAAAATATCTCCGGTTTTATTGGTTGCGGTTGGGCCATAAAAATGTTCTGCCCCAATTCCGGCGCGGGTTCCGTAAATGGCTTCGGCGTGTTTGCCGGTCCAGCGGCCAAGTTCTTTTAAAATATTAACCTGCTCTGCCGGAATTGTCCCGTCGGCTTTTGGCCCGATATCAAGCAAAAGGTTTCCTCCTTTACTAACGCAATCAACGAGAATATTGATGACCTGGTTAGGCGTTTTGTAGTTTTTGTCGTTGTGCTGAAATCCCCAACTGTCGTTCATGGTCATGCACAATTCCCAGTAACGGCTGTCGGGGCGGGTAATTGGCAAGCCCTGTTCAGGCGTTGCATAATCGCCGTAACCCTGAATGCGGCTGTTTAGAATCACATTTGGATTTTTCATACGGAGCATTTCGCTCAATTCTTTGGCTTTCCATTTTTCAGCCGACTGTTCCCAATCGCCGTCGAACCAGTACAAATCGGGATTGAATTTATCCGATAATTCAGCCAACTGACAAAAATTAAAATCCACAAACCGGTTCCATTTCACCGAATCACTTTCATATCGTTTTTCAACCTTCGTTTTATTGGGGTAATCGGGATGGCTCCAGTCGAGCAGCGAGAAATACAAACCAACCTTCAAGTCGTTTTTGCGAAGTTCTTTAACAAACGGCTGAACCAAATCTTTTGCAGCGGCAGATTTTCCAACAACATCCAAATCACCACACTTGGTATTCCACAATGCAACGCCATCATGGTGTTTTGTGGTTAAAACGGCATATTTGGCACCACTCGATTTAATCAGTTTTACCCAGTCGGCAGGATTATAATTCATTGCTGTAAAACCTTTTAACTGATTCATATAATCATCGTGCGAAATATAACCGTTGTAAAACGACCAGCTTTCGTCGATGCCATTTACCGAGTAAATTCCCCAGTGGATAAAAATGCCCAGTTTGGCATCTTCAAACCATTGCATTTGCTTTTCCCGGTCAACAGGTTCTTGAGAAAACAATTGAAAGGTTGTCAAAAAAATCAGGATCGAAAGAAGTATTTTTTTCATGTTGTAGTTTATTGTGCCGGAAATTTAAGAAATCTGCCCTAAAAATAAACGTTTCTGGAATGTTTGTTTCGTTGATAGTAAAATTTAATAAGGTTATTTTTTGGGGAAATAATCACGGCTGCTAAGGTTAATTTTTTGAAAATAAGGTTTTTAAGTATGAATAAATGAATTGAATGTTCGGGTTATATTGATTTACCGGCTTTATTTCTGCTGTATATAAAATCACAAAATTTATTGATCGGTTTAAAATGTTAACATTTGGTTTTGGTTAGCCTTATTTCTTTTTATTTTTCGACCTTAGTAGCTGTTTATAAAACATTTACGCTAACCTTATTACCTTATTTTTCTTTAAATGAAGTAGTAAAATGGATTCGAATTTACTCCAGTATAAAATGTTTCCGAATGGCCGAATCGATGTCCCAGATACATTCGAGCCCGGCCGGAAATGTTACAAAATCACCCGGTTTTATAGTTAATGTTTCGAATTCGGAAACAATAGTGGCTTCACCGGCAACAATATAACAACGTTCGGTTTTATCATAAAACCATTCAAATTTTTCCGTGTCATGTTCCCAAACCTGCCACTTTTCCACGCCTAATTCCTTGAGTTCATCCAAATCCAAACGATCAACTTCTATTTTCATTTCTGATAAATTTTAAACAAAACTAAAAAAGAAACTCATTCAAAAATCAACTCTAAAAAACAAAAATAATTTAATCAAAAAATATTTAATATTCTGTTCATTATTTTTTAATGAAGAACTGTAAAAAAACGACTATTTTCAACACAAATTTTTAACAATTACAATTATGAAAAAACTGATGTTCATTTTATTGGTTACGTTTTATGTTGCAGGTTGTCAGAATCCGGCAAACAAGCCATCAAAAACCCCGGACGATTTCTCGTTTGTGTTTATTACCGACATTCACCTGATGCCCGAGCGAAATGCCACCCAAGGATTTCTGCAGGCCATTGACACCATCAACAAACTAACGCCCGATTTTGTGCTTACCGGCGGCGACAATATAATGGATGCGCTGGGCCAGACCTACGGCCGCAGCGACAGCCTTTACCGTTTGTGGGACGAAACGAAAAAAAACCTGCAAATGCCGGTTTATCACACCCTGGGAAACCACGAAGTTTTCGGGTTATATGAAAAAAGTGGTATCGACCCGTCGCACGGGGAATACGGAAAAAAAATGTACGAAAACAGGCTGGGTAAAAGGTACTATTCATTCGACCATAAAAACTGGCATTTTATTGTTTTAGACGGAATTGGATTTACCGAAGACCGTCAGTATTACGGTTACATTGATTCGGTGCAGATTGATTGGCTGAAACAGGATTTGGAAAAAACCGGAAAAGAAACTCCGGTAGTTGTGAGTACACACATTCCGTTACTGAGTATTGGAGAACAAATCATGGTTGATCCAACCGCCGGTTTTGGAAAAGGCGCTGTTATTACTAATGCAAACCAGGTTAGGGAAATTCTTGAACAGTTTAATGTAAAATTAGTTTTGCAGGGGCATTTACATTTCCTCGAAGATATTTATTACAATGACATTCATTACGTTACAGGTGGCGCTGTTTCCGCTAAGTGGTGGGGCGGACCGCGTTACGGCATGGAAGAAGGCTTTGTAAAAGTTGATGTTTCGGGTAACGATTTTAAATGGGAATATGTTGATTTTGGTTGGGAAGTAAAATAGATTTGGATTGACAGAGAAAAAAGGAAGCCGGAATTGAAGAAATTCCGGCTTCCTTTTTTTGGTATTATTTTACAATTCCCCGGCAATCAGCCAACCTGTGTAGAGCAAATAAATACCCAGCAAAACTGCTCCTTCCCAGCGGTCCAGCTTTTTCTTGCCCCCGGTAAACATGGCAATAAAAAGAATTATCGTTCCTCCTGCCAATAAATAAAGTTCGGTATTAAAAGAGGTATTAAACTGAACCGGATTGATTAACGAACTCACCGAAAGAATAAGGAAAATATTAAAAATATTGGAGCCAATAATATTTCCAAGCGCGATGTCGCTGTTTTTCTTTATGGCAGCCACAACCGATGTCATTAATTCGGGCAGCGAAGTGCCGATAGCGACAATAGTTAACCCGATTATTTTTTCGCTGATACCCAAAACAGTGGCAATTTTAACTGAGTTGTCAACAACCAGTTTACCTCCAATTATTAAACCTGTTAAACCAATGATAATCAATCCCCAAATCTTCAGATTTGTCATTTCTTTTAATTGTGTTTCCTCTGACCCTGGTTGAAGTTGGTCAGTTTTCATTTGCTTGTATATGTAAGCCATGAAACCACCAAATGAAACCAGCAAAATAACGCCGTCAATCCGCGACAAAACATTGCTTCCGGTTGATAAAAATCCATTGGTCAGCACAAATAACAATACAACTGCCAATATTGAAACCGGAATTTCCTTCCACACCGTATTCGACTTAACATCAATCGGGTAAATCATTGCCGAAATACCAAGTATTAAAAAAAGGTTCACAATATTACTACCAAGCACATTGCCAAAAACTATGTCGGAATGGTTATTTAATGAAGCCACCGTATTTACCACCAGTTCGGGCGCCGATGTGCCAAACGAAACAATGGTAAGCCCGATTACCAAATCGGAAACGTTGTGTTTTTTTGCCAGCGCCGAAGCACCGGTTACAAGCCAGTCGGCGCCTTTTATCAGTAAAACAAATCCAATTATTATAATTAAAATTGATAATATCATTGAATAGTATTTTTATTGTTTAAATCAGATTTCCGCAGCTATTAAATATACGGTGTAAAATATATAAATTGCCAGTAAAATTGCTGCCTCCCAACGATCCAGCTTTTTCCTTCCTCCGGTAAACATGGCAATAAACAAAACTAAAGTTCCTACGGCAAGTAAATAAAGTTCCAGATTAAAAGAGGGATTAAACTGAACCGGATTAATTAACGAACTCACCGGGAGAACCAGAAAAATATTAAAAATATTGGAACCGATGATGTTTCCAAGCGCAATATCACTGTTTTTTCTGATGGCCGCTACCGCCGATGTCATTAATTCGGGCAGCGAAGTTCCGACAGCCACAATGGTTAACCCTATTATTTTTTCGCTGATGCCCAAAACAACAGCAACTTTAACGGCATTGTCAACAACCAGTTTCCCCCCTAAAATCAATCCGGTCAACCCAATGACAATCAGTCCCCAAATTTTCAGATTTGTCATTTCCAGGATTGAAGGTTCACTTGCTTCGGGCACTTCCGTTTTCATCTGGTTATAAACATAATACATGAACCCTCCGAACATCACCAGCAGAATAACGCCATCAATGCGTGAAAAAATGTTATCACCGGTAAACACGAAACCATTTACAAGTACAAATAAAACTACTACAGCCAGAATTGAAACAGGAATTTCTTTCCATACCGTATTTGAATGTACTGTAATTGGATAAATTAAACCTGCAATGCCAAGGATTAAAAACAGATTTGCAATATTACTGCCGAGTACATTGCCAAAAATGATATCGGAATGTTTACTAAATGATGCCACCGAGTTTACCACCAGCTCGGGGGCCGACGTGCCAAACGATACAATTGTTAATCCAATTATCAAATCGGAAACGTTGTGTTTTTTTGCCAGAGCCGATGCACCTGTAACCATCCAGTCGGCCCCCTTAATGAGCAGGACAAACCCTGCAACTATGAATAGAATTGAAATCAGCATTTACTAAAACTTAATAACCAAATTAAAAACTCATTTATAACTTCCTCAGAAATACAAATGCAAAGCTAAAATGTTTACCGTTATATCCAGTAATGCCGCCGCTGCTGAGTTGAACTTTTTGCAGCACTTCATAATACCGTTTCCGCTCCACAAGAATCTGACCCGACATGCTGTAAAACCGCTCTTATTTGCCGCACATTTGCGGAGATTAGCAAGAGTATTCGCCGCAAAGTAATGCAATTAAATTTTTTCAATTACGAGTAAGTAGTCGTTATACCCATCAGATTTCACGCCGGGGGTCGAGAATATGTAAGTTCCTTTTGTAGGCAAATCATTGGTTACCAGAACATCAGTTCCGGTTGCCGGGTCAATCCACCGGGCTTTCATCTTGCCCGAAAATTTCGACATGTCAACGGTAAGTTTCCCTTTGTTGGGGAAATAGGCTAAGGCAAGTTTTCCTTTTGGATCATACGCCAGCGAAATATAGTGTTCACCTCCAAAATTCCCAAACCCGTTTATGCCAACTTCGTGATACTGGTCGGGGATCAGTGTCCACCACTCAATTTCATCCATCAGCAGGGTCAGGTTTTTTACCATGATGCTGTTGGGCTCGTCAAGGGCTTTTTGCCATCCTTCTTTGAAGGGGTAGATTTTACTGTGCCCAACGGCATGACCTGTTGCGCCGCAGGTAATTGCCCACAGCGGGTTCCGGCGGACTGCATAAAGTTGTTCGTTATTATTTTTGAAGGTATAGTTGGCAAGGTCTTCATAAAAGCTTTCGCCAAGTATCACCGGTTTTACTGGCTTCAGGTTCCAGGCATGGATAAACTGCACATGTGCGTATGGATCAATTCTCGGGCAATGAAAAGGATCATAACAATAACCCATGTTGT
>Ga0100400_1001014_pt1 | contig 19962 bp, 13 predicted proteins | sample CryGeymeta201524_FD_80420 | JGI IMG/M metagenome (GOLD analysis project Ga0100400, IMG submission 80420) | Groundwater microbial communities from Crystal Geyser aquifers in Utah, USA - Crystal Geyser metaG 2015-24 | ecosystem: Environmental > Aquatic > Deep subsurface > Groundwater | place: USA... | reverse complement strand
CCCACCCCTGACCGAGGGCCAGAGCGGCCATAGCCATAACAGACAATACGATTGTAAACGTTGTCGCCAGTCTTTTCATGTTTTTTATCCTCCTTTAAAGATTTTATTTATGTTTCGCAAGGGGTATGCCAGATGACCGCCCTGTGGCATAAGCCCTTTAAATGACAGGATTACTTCCGGGCAATCGTCCTTTTTGCTCCTTTTGTCCCCCCCCATTAAAGAAAAAAGTGGATAACAAGTATCCAGTTATGGTATCCAGGTGGTTAAAAAGTATCCAGCAAGCCACGGAGTGATTAATTGGCCGAGGCGTCTTTCCACCGGAAGCAACGGGCGGCCTGAATGGTTGAGGCCTGCCAGTGCCGGTATTAATTTTGCAAGATATACAGGGACATGGAAGAAAGGACAGAAAAAAACAGGAGATCATGGGTGGCTATCCCGCCCTGGATTATCATGGGGGCGATGGGAATCCTGGCGCCGATCTTTATTTACATGACCCTTGAAAATATCCACAGACAGAGGGAGGATGCGGTACGGCTTTTAAGGGAAAAGGGGGCTGCCCTGATAAGTTCTTTCGAGGCCGGCGCCAGAACAGGCACAGGTATGGGATGGAATTATTTCCAGCTTCAAAAGCTGTTGATGGAAATGGCACAGCAACCCGATATTGACTACCTGATTGTCACCGACGTCCACGGTACCGTTCTGGCCCATAGTGATCCATCGCTGATCGGGGAAACCTATGGCGCAAATCTGAACCTTGAGCGGATTTTCAGGTGGAAACGGGTCGAGTGGCGTCAGGTCCCAAATCAGGAGGGAACCGATACCTTTGAGGTCTTTCGTGGTCTTACGCCTGCAAGGCAGGACATCCGGGGATTTCAGGGCGGGGGGAAGCCTGATAACATGTTGTCACCTCTTACCGCCCAGGGAGAGGGGACGGCGGCGGTCATTTTTGCGGGTCTCAACATGGGACCGATCGAAGCGGCCAGAGAAGAAACCACCCGTCACACTGTCCTGACGGCTATTATCCTGCTGCTGATTGGATTTTCCGGGATCATTTCACTTTTTCTGGCACAGGGTTATCGTTCCGTTAAGTCTTCTCTTTCCCGGATTAAGGCTTTCTCTGACAGGTTGGTCGAGAATATGCCCCTCGGTCTCCTCACCATTGACAATCAGGGGGAAATTACCTCTTTCAATCAGAGGGCCGATTCTGTCCTTCAGCTTTCCTGCCGGGAGGCCCTCGGAAAAAGGGCCGATAACCTTCTTCCACGGCCATTTAGAACTCTCCTTGAATCTCTTGCGAGCAGAAAGGGGATTCTCGAAAGAGAAATCGAGTGCCCCGCTGAAGAAGGAAAAGGTATTCCTTTGGAAGTGATTGGCACGGCTCTAAAAGATGATGAGGGGTCGTTCCTTGGATACGTCATCCTCTTCAGGGATATGTCCGAGGTGCAAGATCTCAAAAAAGAGGTGGCAAGAAGTCAGCGCCTCGCATCGCTGGGGAGCATGGCAGCCGGGATCGCCCACGAGATAAGGAATCCGTTAAGTTCAATCAAAGGATTCGCCACTTATTTCAAGGAGCGGTATCGAAATAATCCCGAAGATCAGAAGACGGCGGATATCATGGTGCAGGAAGTGGAACGGTTGAACCGGGCCATCGGTCAACTTCTCGAATTTGCCCGACCGATGAATTTGAACAGGCAATGGACATCGCTCCAGACGTTGATTCATCATACCCTGAAAATGATCGAAGTTGAAACCCGCCAGAAAAATATCGCCATCGAGGCAGAGCTGCCGTCAGAGGTAGGGGAGATCATGGCAGATCCTGATAGAATCAAGCAGGTACTCCTGAACCTGTATCTCAATGCCATAGGGGCAATGGAAAATGGGGGCACACTTTCCGTGGCACTGTCCCGTGTAGATGCGGGTACTGTGAGGTTCGATATCTCCGATACCGGGGCAGGGATTGACAGAGAGGACCTCCCCCATATCTTCGACCCTTACTTTACCACCAAACCGTCGGGGACCGGTCTCGGGCTGGCCATTGTCCACAAGATCATCGAGGCCCATCATGGCGAAGTGAGGGCGGAAAGCAAGGCCGGCCGGGGAACCGCCATCTCCATTTTTTTCTCCCTTTCCCCGGGAGATAAAACCTCAACGAACGGTTCACTGATATGAAAACGAAAAATACCATCCTTGTGGTGGATGATGATTTTGCCCATCGCACCATGTTGCGGACCCTTCTTACCGGCTGGAGTTATAAGGTGGTCGAGGCCAATGATGGCGAAAACGCTCTTGGGGAGGTTCGCCGTCGGCCTTTTGACCTTATCCTGATGGATATTCGGATGGTCAAGGTTTCGGGGCTTGAGGCCCTGAAGGAAATCAAGGCCTTCAATCCTGCCATCCCGGTGATCATCATGACCGCCTACGCGTCCGTGGAAACGGCGGTAAAGGCCCTTAAGGAGGGAGCTTACGATTATCTCACCAAGCCCCTTGATTTTGACGAGCTGCGACTCACTATGGAACGGGCGATGGATCACAGCCATTTGAGGGAGGAAAACCGTCTCCTCCGGGAGAGCCTCGGCGCCCGTTTTGACAGACGAAACCTGATAGGACGTTCTCAGGCCATGACGAGGCTTCTCGAAACGGTAGCCCAGGTCGCCCCCTCAGAAGCAACAGTACTGATCTCCGGCGAATCGGGGACCGGCAAGGAGATGATTGCCGGGGCCATCCATTTTAACAGTTCCCGGAAGGAGGGACCTTTTGTAAAGGTCAACTGCGCTGCAATTGCGGAAACCCTCCTGGAATCGGAACTCTTCGGACATGAGAGAGGTGCCTTTACCGGCGCCGACCGACGAAGGGAGGGGAAATTCCGCCAGGCCGACAGGGGCACCATCTTTTTAGATGAGGTCAGCGAAATGTCTCTTGCCATGCAGGTAAAGATATTGCGTGTCCTCCAGGAACGGGAAATCACCCGTGTAGGTGGCGAGGAGAGTATCAGGGTTGATGCACGGGTGATTGCTGCTACCAACAGAGACCTGCTAAGGGAGATTGCCGCGGGGCTTTTTCGGGAGGACCTCTGCTACCGTTTGCATGTAGTGGCCCTCCATGTACCGCCTCTGAGGGAGCGGAGGGAAGATATCCCTCTCCTTGCCCAGCACTTTTTGAACCTCTTTGTGGAAAAAAATCACAAGAAAATTAGAGGATTCACCCCGCAGGCCATGGATCGGTTGTTGAGATATCCCTGGCCTGGCAATGTTCGGGAACTCATGAATGCTGTGGAAAGGGGGGTCGTTCTTTCTCGATCCGAATATCTCGACGAGGACGAACTTGCCGTTGTCCTCCAGGATAATGCAACGGGGGAAGAGCCATCGCCGGCGCAGGATGGAGTTACTGATCTCCCGCCTCTGGAAGCGGTGGAAAAGGCGACGATATTGAAGACTCTCGAAACGGTTCAGGGTAATAAAAGTGAAGCGGCCAGGCGACTCGGCATCACCCGGCGCACCCTGCATAAAAAGCTGAAAAAGTACGGCTTGATGTCAGTTTAGGTTTAGGGGTCAGTAGGTTTAGGGGTCAGGCATTGATAATACAATTTCATAGGAAAGGGCGACTTTAACCCCCAGGCCCGCGGCTCAATAGTCGTTCCCGATGAACCATCCGTCAGGTGGACATCGCTCGGAAAAACTAACATTGCTGCACCTCCATTATTTTCGGCCACGACGGAGCGTGGCCCTCCGCACGGGGGAGGGACAGATCAACTCCCGGCGCGGCGACACCGGAGTCCAGCGTGGCCCTCTGTAGGGGGGGGGACGCGCTCCGTCGCGTCCGCTTTCTCTTCTTGTAACTATTCAGGTAGGCACAGAGCGCCAAAGGCACAAAGTAGAAAAAAACGACGAAACGACCCTGCTCCGCTCTGCTTTGTGCCTATGTGCCTTTGCCACTTTGTGGTAGTTACCATAATGAGAAGCAATTTTCAGCTTTTGAGTAATGCGTTCAGAAGCCGCGCAGACCAAATAGCTTGACTTTGCCCGGCGTTTCTGTTATTAAATTAAATCAACTTACCTATGTCCTATACTTAATGAACCACGAGAAAAGGAGTACATAATGGATACAACAGATTTTCTGACTATAGCCGCCGCTATCTGTCCTGATAGAGATGCAATGGTTTTCGAAGGGAAAAGATGGACTTATTCACAGATCAGCGAACGGGTCAACAGTTTGAGTAATGCCCTGATCAGCTTGGGAGTGAGCAAGGGGGATCGCGTCGCTATAATACAGGTTAATTGCCCGGAATATATTGAATCGTATTGTGCTGCCGCGAAGTTAGGCGCGATTTTCGTCCCCCTGAATTTCAGGGCTAAGGCTGATGAGCTGAGTTACATGCTGGATAATGCACAAGCCAAAGTTCTGCTTGTAGGTAAGAGATACCAGGAAATGGTGCGTACCATGCTGTCTGATCTCTCTACCGTTGAACAGTGTATTTCTTTAGATGGCAAAGGGGAGGATATGCCCTTCTATGAGGATATCCTCAGTGCATCACCTCCTGACGAAGTGTTCACCGAGATTGATGATGACGATATTACCATCTTAATGTACACTGCCGGCACTACAGGGCGCCCCAAGGGTGTGCCGCTGAGGCATAATGCATTCGTCGGTTACGTCTTGGATAATGTAGACCCGGCCAGCCCAGACATAGAGGAAAGAAACCTCCTTACAGTCCCTTTGTATCACGTGGCGGGCATCCAGGCAATGCTGGCCGCCATGTACGGTGGCCGGACCCTGGTGTTGATGAGACAGTTCGAGGTCAAGGAATGGATGGAAACTGTGCAGCGGGAGCGGGCCAGCCGCGCCATGCTGGTGCCGACAATGCTGAAGAATGTCATAGATTATCCCGATTTTGCGAAGTACGATCTGAGCAGTCTCCGGGTAATCACCTATGGCGCAGCTCCCATGCCCTTTGTAGTCATCACTAAAGCGATGGAAGTAATACCTTGGGTGAGGTTCATCAATGCCTTTGGGCAAACGGAAACCGCCTCGACAATAACAACCTTAGGCCCCGAAGACCATATTATTGAGGGCACTCCGGAGGAAAAGGAGAAAAAGTTGAAGAGGTTAGCCTCCTCAATCGGGTGTCCCCTGCCCGATGTGGAGGTAAAAATTGTTGATGAGAATGGGAAAGAGTTACCCCCCTTCGAGGTGGGAGATATCGTGGCGAGGGGGCCCCGGATAATGACAGGCTACTGGCATGATGAGCAAAAGACAGCGCAGATATTCACCCCCGAAGGATGGCTGATCACGGGAGACAGAGGATACATGGATGAGGAGGGATACATATTTTTAGCCGGTCGTGCTGATGATATGATCATCAGGGGGGGGGAAAATATCTCACCGGAAGAAGTTGAAAACGTGCTCTACTCTCATCCCAAGGTGGCGGAAGCGGCAGTAATCGGCATACCTGATCCGGAATGGGGGCAACAGCCCATGGCTATTGTGGTACTTAAGGAGGGCGAGGTTGTCACCGCCGAAGAAATTATAGAGTACTGTCACTCCCGGCTGGCAGGTTTCAAGCGCCCCCGGTCGGTATCCTTCGTTGATTCCCTGCCCCGTACCCCCACGGGTAAGGTATTGAAGAGGATACTCAGGGAACAATATGGACAGCCGTAGGACAAGGGCAAGCTGATCGCCGATTACTTACAATATTTGAGGAGGTTCAAGGAGAGATGGCCAATCAAATAGGCAAAAGGTATCTTTGCAAGAAGTGCGGCACAGAGTTCATCGTCACTCGTGGTGGTGATGGTACATTGAGTTGCTGTGGCCAGCCAATGGAGCTGAAGACTACAGAAGCAAAGGGGAGCAGGTAGACATGGCAAACCAATTAGGTAAAAGGTATAAGTGTAGTGTTTGCGGTACCGAGGTGCTCTGCACCAAGGCCGGTGATGAAGGTGCGGTTATCTGTTGCGACAAAGGAATGGAAGTTCAAGAACCACGACCTTTACCATCCTCCGATTAAGTGGGTCAGATCCATAGCGGGAGTGTACTTGCACCTGCCGCCCTCTCACGGGGTGTTTCAGTAATGGCAATAGAAGGAAAAGAAACAGCCCCATTGACAGGGCTCCGGGTTTTGGATCTGGCTGATGAGAAGGCATCCTTTTGTTCCAGACTCTTAGCCGATATGGGGGCCTATGTTATCAAAGTGGAGAGACCCGGCGGCGACGCCTCGCGGCGGATAGGCCCCTTTTGGGGGAAGAGACCAGAGGCGGACAAGAGCCTCTTCTTCTGGTACAACAATGCCGGCAAACTCGGGATAACCCTGAATTTGGAAAGTATGGAAGGGTGGGGGATCTTTCTCCGGTTGACCGGCAGGACTGACGTGGTGGTAGAGACCTTCCCGCCGGGCTACTTAGAGAAGATCGGCCTGAACTACGAGGTATTAATGGAGAAAAACCCCCGCATTATCCTGGCCTCGGTTACTGGCTTTGGACAAACCGGACCATACAGGGGGTACAAATCCTGCGATATCGTTGCCTCGGCCTCAGGGGGACAGATGTACGTCTGTGGAACCCCTGATACTTCACCCCTTTGCCCCTATGGGCAACAGTCGTATTATGCTGCCTCCCTCTTCGCTGCTGTCGGCATCCTCATCGCATTGCATGAACGAAACAAAAGCGGCAGGGGGCAGCATCTCGATGTCTCTCTCCAGGAATCCGTAGCGGCAACCCTTGAGCATGTCATGGTTCGTTATTTCTCCGAAAATGCCCTGTCCGAGAGAAAGGGAAACATCCACTGGACCGGCTCTGCTTCTCTCCTACCATGTAAAGACGGTTACATCTTTATCACCTTTAACCGGGAGTGGGAGACCCTTGTCGAGCTGCTGGACAGTGAGGGGATGACCTGTGACCTGGGGGAAGAGAGGTGGAAGGAAGAGGACTACCGGAGGCAACATGCAGGTCACATTATCGAGGTGTTGACCTGCTGGACAATGACCCACACGAGAGCAGAGCTTTTCGAACTGGGCCAGATGATGCACTTCCCCTGGGCACCCGTTAATTCACCGGAGGAGGTCTTCCGCAGTCCTCAGCTCAGGGCACGGAACTTCTTCTTCCCCGTAAACCACCCCGAGGCCGGCACTTCCTTTCTCTATCCCGGTCCCCCTTACAGGTACGGCGGCTCGTCATGGAAGATGCGAAAACGGGCCCCTCTCCCCGGTGAAGACAATCTCTCCATCTATCAAGGAGAACTGGGGATTTCGCCTGAGAAACTGGCCAGACTTTCCTCTACCGGAATTATCTAATAATTATAGTGGACCCAAAAATTTGGACAGTGTGTTAAGTTACACTTGGGAGTAAAAATGAGGAGGACCAATCGGTTATTCAGGAGATATCACCATGAACACTCTACGCGAACTTTGTCAGCCCAGGGAGTCCGTATTTGATCGTAGTCGACTTGATACGGTCTATAATCTGGATGATCTACCCGCAATCAAACCGGATGAGTTCTTCGCGGAAAACTACGTCACCGAGGGCATGAGGATTCTCCTCACTGAAGCCTTCAATCGCCTGGAGGGTAAAACAACCGGCGCTTCGGGTACATTCTTGCTCAGCCAGTCCATGGGCGGCGGAAAAACCCATAACCTCATTGCTCTGGGACTTCTGGCGAAAATCCCTAAATATCGCAAGAAGGTCATGTCCGAATTTTACAATCCGGGAGACTTGGGGGCGGTAACTGTTGTGACTTTCAGCGGCAGGAAGACAAGCACTCCCTTTGGCATCTGGGGAGAAATTGCTGAGCAGCTCAACCGTAAGGCTGTGTTCAATGAGTTTTACAGCCCCCTGATTCCACCGAGTCCCGACAAATGGGTTGAACTCTTGAAGGGGGAACCGGTGCTCATCCTCCTTGATGAACTGCCGCCATATTTTGAATCATCGAAGGCTGTCGCTGTTGGAGATACCTACCTGGATCGTCTGACGACCGCAGCCCTGGCAAACCTTCTTGTTGCCGTGAATGGCAACAAACTTCCCAGAGTATGCGTGGTCATCACGGATCTCAGCGGCACAGCGTATGCAAGTGGAAGCGCAGCCATCACCCAGGCCCTGCAGTCCCTGAGCGATCTGGAGCAGGAGGTTCATCGGAATGTCACTCGGATTGATCCGGTCAAGATGAACACCAATGAACTCTACCACATCCTCCGAACCCGCATTTTCGAGAAAACACCCGCCACGTCAGAAGTGGAGGAGGTCGCCAGTGACTATAGCGTCGCGCTGGAGAACGCCAAAAAGATGGGCATCTCGGAAGTGTCCCCCGACCAGCTAAAATCCGACATCATCAACGCCTATCCCTTTCACCCCGCTATCCGGGACCTCTATGCCCGGTTCAAGGAAAACCGGGGATTCCAGCAAACCAGAGCCCTTATCCGGATTATGCGGATCATCGTCTCCAATCTCTGGACTTCTGGTAATGCAGGCAAGAGATATCTCATCGGTCCCCATGAGATGGATCTCATGGATGCTTCTATGCTGGGGGAGATCCGGCAGATCAACCCTGGTCTGGAAACCGCTATTGCAAGGGATATCGCGGCGGAAGGCGGCAGCGCCCTGGCCCAGCAGATTGATGGGGGAAAAATCACTGATGCCCAGGATATTGCAAAACTGATTTTCCTTTCATCCCTCTCCACAGCCACGAGTCCCATACTGGGTCTGGGAAGGTCGGAGCTCATCGGCTATCTTGCCGCTCCAGACCGGGATGTGGTCAACCTGCGTAATGTTCTGGATCGCCTGCAGGCAGACGCCTGGTATCTTCATGTTACCCGGGACGGCAAGCTGTTTTTTAAGAATGTGGAGAACCTGAAAGCCAAGGTTGCCACCTATGCCAGAAACAAACTTCGAGAGCAGCGGGAGAAGGAACTCCGGGACCGCCTGGGAGAAATGTTCAAGATCACCACCAAAGCGGCCTACCAGAAGCACCTCCCCCTGCCGGCCCTCGATCAGATACAGCTTCAGCAAGACAATGTGACCCTGGTCGTCTTCCGGCCGGCGGAGGATTCTTTTCTGGCTATCGAGGAATTTTACAAACATCAGCAATTCAAGAACCGGGTCTGTTTCATGACCGGCGCCGCCAAGACTTACGATACGGTTCTGGAGCGGGCAGCGGAATTAAGCGCCATCCGGACCATTATCGGGGAGATGAACCAGGAAGGCGTCAGAGAAAGTGATCCCCAATATATAGAAGCGACGGAAATGCTCACCAAGCTGGAAGGACGATTTTATCAGGCCTGTCGCGAAACCTTCACAATCCTGTACTATCCTGCCAAAACCGGCCTTGCCCAGGTGGATCTGGATCCGAAGTATGTAGCCAATGAGTACAAAGGAGAAGAACAGGTCCTCAACGCCCTGAAGGAGTGTTTCAAGTACACGGAGGATATCGCCCCTGATGGAACATTCCGGAGTCGGGTGGAAAACAGGCTCTGGCCGGTCGGTGTCAGGGAGGTCGCATGGAGCACCATTATACAGCGGGCCGCTACAGATATTTCCTGGGTCTGGCATCATCCGAACGCACTGGACACACTCAAGGACGAACTCGTCAAACGGGACATCTGGCGTGAAACAATGGGCTATGTCGACCGTGGCCCCTTTGAGAAACCGAGAACCTCCGTTCAAGTACAGGTGCTCAACCGGGACGAAAATACGGGTCAGGTGACTGTTCGCATCCGTCCCCTCAATGGGGATGTTGTGCACATGGAAACAGACGGCGTGGCATCCACGTCCTCAAAGAAACTCGAAGATTACGGCATCAAGACAAAGGCCATGAAGCTTTCCTTCCTTTGCGTGGATTCAACGGGAGAACATGGCATGGGAGAACCGGTTACCTGGACGAATACCATTTTCGTTAAGCACCGCTTCTATCAGGAAGGAACAAAACGAAAATGTGAGCTGCAGGCGGTTCCGAAAGGTAAAATAAAGTTCTCAACGGACGGTTCAGGCGTTGACACCCACGGGACACCCTATGAAAAGCCTTTTGAGATTCCGAAAGACTGCCAGGTGATCCTTGCAATAGCAGAAGCGGAAGGGATCAAATCCCGCCAGGAAAGAATCCCCGCGCCAAAGGGAAAGATTGATGAAGGGACCAAGATTGACCGTAACAAAGCGGCCATTTGGAAGAGAAGTTTTAAGAAGGACGCGACGGGAGAAACATACAAATTTCTGGAGACGGCCAAGAAGTACGGGGCTGAGCTGGGTGGTGTCTGCTTGACCGTCATGAGGGATACCCGCTGGATTCAGCTTAGCACCTCTGATAACTCCTACCATGCCATTGGGCACTTTGAGCAAGGAGCCGAGTTACTCAAGGAATTTGTCACCGATGGAGCGCTCAGCATTGATGTGGGGAGTCTCAAGTTCGACTCCGGTCAGCAGCTCCTTGACATGGTGGCGGATCTGAAAACGGAAGTGAAGGAAGGGGAAGTAAGCCAGTGATCGCCCGCAGGAAACGACAGTTCATCGGTTTCGGCTTTGACCCTGGGGAATCCGCGCACCACTTTGTAGTTCAGGTCTCTGATGGGGAAAAGAATCCTGTTATTGTTGAAGAACGCTACGAGTGGAATGACGGGGAAACTGATGTTCCCCAGAAAAGACCAGTCATCAAGGTTGAGCTGGGACATTACCGCTGGGAACGTATCGCAGAGACGGCAAGAAATCAGTTTAACAAGCGAATCCGGGCTGCCGGTCAGCGATCCGTTTCGTGGAAAGTTGGAAAGGACAACATTCTGGCTCCCCACTTCGGGAAGGAACTGACACTTCTCGCCTGGGCAGTGGAGGACATTGACGAAAGTCTCATTCCTAACGTGATTGCCAACTGGACAGGGCTGGAGCCGGAAGAGCGCTGGTGGCTCTACACGACGGTGAACGCGACCTTTACAAAAGCGGACGTGGGTGGCGACCGGGGCTGGCGCAAAGCCATCAAGATTGCCTTTTCGGAGAACCCCATACCCGATATGCCCCGGGAACGGTTCGTCGAAGAACCGGAGCCCATCCGCCTTCCCCAACGAACGGAGACACCCGCCGACAGAGTAATACATGGGCCATCCCCAAAGAAAAAGAAACGAAACATCAAAAGTCCCTCCAAGCAGGGCGGCCTTTTTAACAACCTGTAAAGGTGAATCATGCCCGACTTAACTTTCATCGAGACACAATTCCCCGTCAGCAAGCTCTCCAAGGAAAGCTACAAGGAGAGGAAGGCAGTTTCTGGTCAAACATTAACTGGTTTGGGCAAATGGTGGGGCCGGAAACCCCTGGTCCTGGTCCGGGCGGCCCTCCTGGGTCTCCTCCTGCCCGCCACGGACGACCCGAAGAAAGACCGAGAAATCTTCCTCAAACTCATGAGCATGGACGAGGAAGGTCTCTGGATGCGGCGCCGGGGGAACATACCCGCCGGTGAGGTCTATGCGCACGCCACAGATTCCGAGAAGGAGTTCTATTTCACCCGAAAGGACGGCAGGATCCAGTGGAAAAAGTCCGCCGGCCGGGAGGATCGCGAACACATGCAGCGCCGGGCCTTCAGCCGGATGGGTTACGACGAAAAACTGAAGTTCTGTGTCAGAGCGGAAGAGATTGACGGACCATCATCTGAAACATGGGAAGAGGTTAATAATCACCTCAGAACGAAAGTATCTTCTTTATCAGAACTGGTACAGGAACTCAGCGGACGCCAATTTGGTCATGTTGCCTGTGCGGGTGACTCTTTTTGTGGAGGTGGAAGTGTACCTTTCGAGGCTGCGAGATTGGGCTGTTTTGCTTATGGTTCTGAACTCAACCCTGTGGCAGCTCTGTTGACATGGGCGTCGCTGAATATTATTGGCGGTGGATCAGATGTCCAGAAACAGGTGAAGGATGTACAAGAAAATTTGTTTGCCTCTGTTCGCAGTACGCTTAAAGAATGGGGCATCGAAACAAACGAAGAGGGCTGGGAGGCTAAAGCATACATTTACTGCTGTGAAGTAAGGGACCCCATGACGGGATGGTTCGTGCCGCTGGCTCCTTCCTGGGTCATTGCTGAGAAACCGAAAGTTGTGGCGCGGCTTATGCCTGACCCTTCACGGAAGCGATTTGATATTGACATCATCCAAGACGCCTCCTCTTCGGATTTTGAACAGGCCAGGCGTGAAGGTACCTGGATCGGCGGACTTCGTTGCCCCGTGGATAAAGAAGGAATCTATTTGCCGCCTCACATGCGGGCACCCACGAGCGCCGACACCCTAAGAGGACGTGAAGGACTGCGGTTATGGGAAAACGAAGATTTCGTTCCAAGACCGGATGATGTCTTTCAGGAACGTCTTTACTGCATCCGCTGGGTGGACCCGGAGACAGGAGATAAATTCTACCGTGCGCCGACAAAAGCAGATCTGGAACGGGAAGCCCGGGTCCTCCAACTGGTTAAAGAACGCTTCACCGATTGGCAATTGAAAGGATACCTCCCCAGCCGGAAAATCGAATCAGGTTACAACACTGACCAACCCATCCGCGAGCGTGGCTGGACGCACTGGCATCATCTCTTTCATCCCCGGCAACTTCTTCTTCATGGCTTATTCCAGGAATACGCAGGTGATCTAAAGGGTATCCCTGCGGCGGCGGCCTTGCTTCTGGTGGGGCGGTTTGCTGGCTGGAATTCCCGTTTGGCAAGCTGGCTACCCAGTCAGGGAGGAGGCACAGGGGGCGGCAAAAACACTTTTTTTAACCAAGCCCTCAATACTTTAATCAATTATTGCGTGCGTGCTTTATCTTCACTTGAGAGCCTTTCCATCTCGACAAAGAGCGAGGATTTTATTGACTCAAGCATTGTTACTCTTTGCGACTGCCGGACAGTTGAGCAAACCTGTGATATCTGGATTACGGATCCACCGTATGCTGATGCCGTCAACTATGAAGAACTCTCAGAATTTTTCCTGGCTTGGTATGAGCAGGGACTAAAGCGACTTTTTCCTGACTGGTATACGGATTCCAAGCGGGCGCTGGCTGTGAAGGGATCAGATGAAAACTTTCGTATGGCTATGGTGGATTGTTATAAAGCCTTGACCAACCACATGCCCGATGAAGGATTCCAATTGGTTATGTTCACCCATCAGAATGCAGAGGTCTGGGCGGACTTGGCCATGATTCTCTGGGCTGCCGGTCTTCACGTTACTGCCGCCTGGACAATACAAACCGAAACTCCTGTAGGCGGTATTAAACAGGGCAACTATGTCCAGGGCACGGCTTTGCTCATTCTTCGGAAGAGAAAAGCTGCGCTTGTGGGAGACATGAGCGATATCTATCCGCAAGTCATCGAAGAGGTCAAAAACCAGTTGAAGTCCATGATCGATCTGGACGACAAGGAGGCCCCCAACTTCGGCGATGCGGATTACCAACTGGCAGCCTATGCGGCGGCCCTTCGGGTGGTCACGGCCTACAGTGCCATTGAAGGTATTGACATTGAGAGGGAACTGAGAAGGGTGCGCAGGCCGGGAGAATCTTCACCTCTGGCCGATCTCATCCGCAGCGCCGTCAAGATCGCCTCCGATTTCCTCGTCCCCGACGGTCTGGAAACGGCCATCTGGAAACGTCTCAGCCCGGAAGAGCGTTTCTATCTGAAGGGTATTGAAGTGGAGGCCCATGGGGAGTACCGCGACGGCGTCTACCAGGAATTCGCCCGGGGATTCGGCATCCGGGATTACCGTGGTCTTCTGGGGAGCGGCGCCGCCAACCAGACACGTTTGAAGACCCCCGGCGAACTGAAGGGACGCGACCTCTCCGGTACGGGATTCGCCGGGTCACTCCTGCGGCAGGTCATCTTCGCCGTTTACAAGACCGCGGAGGACGAGGATCCCAGACCTGGATTGACCTACCTCAAACAGGAAGCACCCGATTACTGGGACCGGCGGCAGACGATCATCATCCTGCTGGATTACCTCTCCAAGAAACCTGCAACCATTGACCAATGGCGGAAGGACGCCAACGCCGCCCATCTGCTCCTCGGAGCCGTTCAAGGAGACGGGGTATGATTCACCGCTATTCGTCCCGCCGCAGCTCCCTGCAAGATTTTCTCGGTTCCCAGTTGAAGAATGCCCGCCGTTATGACCGGATTGCCGGATATTTCACCTCTTCGCTCCTGGAGGTAGCGGGTGAAGCCATCGAGGAGATGATATCGTCCTCCAGTGACGGATATGTCCGGGTAATCTGCAACTCCACACTCAGTTCCCTGGATGTCCAGACGGCCCGGGCGGCGAAATGGGGTATGTGGCGGGAGTGGTGCGCCTCCACGCCCGCCGACATCACTGAAGCCATGAAGAACCGTCTCCGGCGGCTCTACAACTTTCTCCAGAGCGGACGCCTCAAGGTGAAAGTCTTGCCCGATTTGGCATTCGGTTTGATCCACGGGAAGGCGGGAGTGATAACCAAGACGGATGGGTCACAGGTCTGTTTCATCGGCAGCGCCAATGAGTCCAAAACAGCCTGGACGAACAATTACGAACTGGTCTGGCTGGATGACAGCCCGGAAGGCGTTCAGTGGGTGCAGGAGGAATTCGATGCGCTGTGGGCGTCGCCACAAGCGATGGATCTGGCGGAGGCCGTGATTGAAGATGTGGTCAGACTGGCCCGTCGGGTCGTTGTTTCGGATGTTGCGGCCTGGATAAGGGAGGAGTCTCAGCCTGCGGAGCCCATTGTAGAGCTTCCCATTTACCGCCGGGAGAACGGCCTTTGGGCTCACCAGAAATATTTCATCAAGCTGGCTTTTGATGCTCACAAAAACGGTGGTGCAAGATATCTCTTAGCCGATCAGGTTGGTCTGGGGAAAACGGTACAACTTGCCCTGGCCGCAAAGCTTATGGCGCTCTATGGCGAAAAACCCATTCTCATCCTCGTCCCAAGGCCCCTTATGATCCAGTGGCAAGAGGAACTCTGGAGTCTGCTGGCCATGCCCACGGCGCGCTGGACGGGCAAGCAATGGATTGATGAACAGGGTGTTGTCTATGCCGATCTTGGCGCGGCAGGTTTAAGGAAGTGTCCGCGAAAAGTTGGTATCGTTTCTACAGGTCTTATCATTCGTGGCTCTGAAGGCGTGAATACATTGAAGGAGCTTTCATACGAGTGTGTCATCCTTGATGAGGCCCACAGGGCGAGGCGGAGCAACCTCGGCCCCATCCACCGGGGTGAAAAGGCGGAACCCAACAACCTGTTACAGTTTCTGATGGAGATCGCCCCTCGGACCAGGAGCCTGCTGTTGGCGACAGCAACGCCCGTCCAGCTCGATCCCATCGAGGCTTGGGATCTCCTGGGCGCCCTGAACAGTGGCAAGGAATTTGTCCTCGGTTCCCTTTACAGCCGCTGGTTGTCAAGGCCATTGGAAGGTCTGTCCCTCATTCTGGGAACAGCGGAGCCACCTGAGGTGATCAGTGAGCTTTGGGAATGGATTCGGGATCCCCTGCCACCATCATCTGAAAGCAAGGATTTTGAACTGATTCGCCGCGGCCTGGAGGTTTCTCCGTCTGAAACATGGGCGCCGCCGGAGGCATTTGAAGATCTTCCCCGACCAGACCAGCAAAGGGTCAGGCGTCTCTCTAAAATCTTCTTTCAGGAACATAATCCCTTCATCCGCCATATAATTAGGCGGACCCGGGATTTTCTGGAAAACACCATAAACCCCCAGACAAACGAGCCTTACCTGCAGCCTATAAAAGTTCGTCTTTTTGGCGAAGATGACAAGGGGGTGATTACCCTGCCGCCGTTTCTAAGTGATGCCTATGAGGCTGCAGAGGAGTTCTGTTCCATTCTTGCCAGAAGACCCGGGCTGAATTCCGGGTTCATGAAAACAATTCTTTTGCGCCGCGTGGGAAGCACGATTGAAGCGGGCAGGCTGACGGCGATTAAGATGCTCGGATCACCCCTTGAAAGAGACCAGGACGATGAGGAAGGGGAAGACGAAAGAGATGAAACACTGTCCTCCCTGTATCCTTTAACCAAGGAAGAACGATCTGCTTTGACCAGGTTTCTGAAAATCCTCGACGAAAACAGGGATGAAGACCCGAAGTTGCGGCAGGTGGAAACCATCCTTTCCTCGGGCGTGCCTGTTACGGGTGGTTGGTTGTATTTGGGGTGTATCATCTTTAGCCAATACTACGACTCCGTCTTTTGGTTGGGGCAGAGGCTGTCCCAACGTTTGCCAGGAGAAACCATTGCTATTTATGCCAATGTTTCCGGTTCAGGGATCATCCAGAATGGAGCTTTCCAGCGGTCAAATCGGGACGAGATCAAAAGGCGAATCAGTGCAGGCGAACTGCGGTTGGTCATCGGCACAGATGCCGCCTCCGAGGGGCTCAATCTCCAACGGCTGGGATCGCTAATCAATCTGGACCTTCCCTGGAATCCCACCCGTCTTGAGCAGCGCAAAGGCCGGATTCAGCGCATCGGCCAGGTACGCCCCGAAGTGTTGATTTACAACATGAGATATAAAGGATCTGTGGAGGACCGGGTTCATCAGCTTCTGTCAGAGCGGCTCGCAAATATCCGGAATATGTTCGGCCAGATCCCCGACACACTGGAAGATGTCTGGGTGTGGGCGGCCCTCCGCGAAGAAGAACAGGCAAAGCAGGTTATTGATGAGGTTCCCCGGCGCCATCCGTTTGAGATGAAATACGACCGCATCGAGAACGTGGAATGGGAGTCCTGCAGCAGGGTGCTGGATTCGTTGAGTCAGATAGATTTGTTACAGAAGGGGTGGTGAATTGTAAAATTGCCCCATTGCCGGACAGCAGGTATGCATAATAACACGTTGCGCTTTCTTCTTGACAGACAAGCACCCTATTAATTATCCTTAAACCATTATCGTATAATTCTCTTTTCTCTTGACACGTCAGTTTTCTTTTCATATATGTGATTAGTTTTTCATCCCAGGAAGGATGTGAAAGTATGCCCTCCCTTGAATTAGATGGCGTTTCTATAGTTTTGTTGGGCTTGTTTAATCCGGCTATATTTCAACCAATGTGGTTTAAAGCACACGGGTTAATCCGTGGTGATGAAGCCGAATCGGCACAAAAAATCACGGTAATATCTCCAGAGATAAGTCAGTTCAAGATTGGGGAATTTATGATGGAGGTATGGCGTGAGCGCTTTATGGCCAGCACAAATGATGCAACCTTATTTCAACCACTTAGGGACTTAGTAATAGGAGCATTCTCTTTGTTAGAGCATACCCCCATAAAAGCGATAGGTATAAATCGCACTATGCATTTCTCAATTGCTGATATAGACACACTTAACCGCTTTGGTGATTTTCTCGCTCCTAAGGATTCTTGGAAGGAGCTAATGGATACTCCCGGCTTAGCAGTTATGATCATGAAATATCCACGCGCTAACCCAGAGGGAGAAATTAACGTAAGAATCGAGGCGTCACAAAAAGTCATACCAGGGGTGTATTTTGACGTAAACAATCATTATGAATTGAAAAAAGAAGAAACAGAAGTAGAAGGCACTATGAAAGCCATTAATGTACTGAAAGACAATTGGGAACCAGGATTGCTATTTTCTTTGAAGATAGCCGAACATTTACTGGGAAGGGATTACTGATGTATTCGCCGGAAGAGGTCCGCTTCGACCCAGGACAAGTAAGCGAGGAAACGCAGTCGCAACGGCAAGGTGAAAGAGGAAAAGACACTGATCGTAATGTTTTGTGGTTAGGCCCTCCCCCCTTTACTTTACATAAACGTACTGAAAGCTCGTCGATATCATTGGTCACTGGACAGAGAGAGCCAGATATGGAATTGCCTAATAGAATTGTAGTTAGGCTACCTTTTCCACCACCGACGCACCGGTTTAAATTGTTGCAGCAATGGGAAGGAGAATTGATCGAAATAAAAAATGAGGAGTGTACAGCAATCTTGCGAGATATGAGTCATCCGGAGAATCCTATAGAAGAAATTACTTTCTCTGTAGCGGAAATCTCATCTTCAGATATTAGTCTCGCTGTCCCTGGTTCAATTTTCTATCTATCCATTGGCTACTATGATCGAATTGATGGCCAGCGGTTACGGACTGCATCTATTCGTTTCCGCCGGCTTCCAGCATGGACAATGAGTGATTTTAAGAGGGCTGAAGAAGAAGCAGAAAAAATAAAAGGAATTTTCGGGTTAACAAAGGAAATCCGCTCTGTTGAAAGATATTGAAATATCATTTTTTGGCCCAGGCATCGGTGAATGTATCGTCAGTCACTTAGGCAATAACCAATGGATGATTGTTGATTCATGCCTTGACCCCTCAACGCGAGCCCCCATTGCCCTTCAATATTTGAACCAAAAAGGTGTTAATGTCGCGACCGACGTTAAGCTTTTCCTTATAAGCCATTGGCATGATGATCATATCAGTGGTGCATCTGAAGTTTTACGTGCATGTAAATCCGCAAAATTTGTATGTTCCGCTGCTCTCCGTTGCAACGAGTTTGTTACTCTTGTATCAAGATATCAAAGTAGATCAATGATGATTAGTTCTGGTGTTGACGAATTTGCAAAAATAATCGGCGAACTTGAATCACGGAGCAAAAGTAAAAAAGTCATAATTGGTCCAGATACTTGGGCACTTGCAGACAAGAGAATATTCTTTCTTCCAAATCATGGTATAGAAGTCTTTACTCTTTCCCCTTCCGATGCGGCATTAACCCATAGTTTCAGTAGTTTTGCCAAGCTAATCCCAACACTTAAATCAACAAAAAATCGGGTCATTGACCTGTATCCAAATCACGCGGCTGTGTGTGTGTGGATCAACTTAGGAAAAGATTTGAAGATTCTTCTTGGCGCTGATTTAGAGGTTCATAGAGAAGACTCCTTTGGATGGAAAGCAATATTCACATCAAACACCCGCCCAGCAGGCAAGGCTCTTGTCATAAAGGTTCCGCACCATGGGTCTTCAAACTCTTATTTGAAAGAAATATGGACGGAGTTAATTGATCCAGATCCTATCGCAGTGATAACACCTTTCACAAAAGGGGAAAAACCATTGCCAACTGATCTCGATTTGAAAAATATCCGTCAACACTCAAAGAGAACATATTGTACCGGTTCACGAACAGGTGGAAAACACATAAAGCGAGACAGCAGTGTTGAAAAGACTCTTAAGGAATTCGCGAAGTCCCATAGAGTCGTAACAGGCAAGATGGGACGTGTTACGGTCACATTTCCTGATTCGGCAAATATTACTGGTGTCCAAGTAAGTATCCAAGACCCCGCTCATCGATTATAAGCTGTGTGCTTTTCGTCAATTCGGCAAATGCTTGGGGGGAAAAGGAATATTGTAAAGCCTTTATGATCTCCAGCAATACAACTCAGTATGTAAGAGATCCTACAGGATGATTTGGATAGAAAAGGGAGTCAGCAAGAACCTCTCATGGCTAAATTATGCAACCCTTGAGCATGTTATGGTTCGTTATTTCTCCGAGAATGCCCTTCGTTTCTCAACCTCCCTTGACACATAGTCAGCTACGCCTTGTTTCAAAGGAGTGCCGGGTAAAAACACCTCGGCAACGCCTAATTCTTTCATCTCTGGAATTTCGTCATCATAAATGATTCCGCCCACCACGACCAAAACATGTCCCAGATTTTCTTCCTTTACCCGAGCCATCACCCTTCGCATAGCCTGCATATGGCCGCCACATAAAAAGCTTAGTCCCAAAACGTCGGCATCCTCTTGAATCACCGCCGTTACCACTTCTTCTACTCTCCTGCCTGCGCCTAAATAAATTACCTCCATCCCGGCATCACGCAATGCTCTGGTTACCGCCTCAATCCCACGATAATGACCATCAGTGCCAATCTTAGCCGTTATCACCTTTATCTTTTCCTTGCTCATGATCATCTGTCCCCTTGGGTATAAGGTATAGGGGTCAAATCTTTATTCTTGACAAATGGATTTCATTTGTCAAGAATAAAGATTTGACCCCTATTATTTATTATTTATTATT
>Ga0100400_1000958_pt1 | contig 20477 bp, 16 predicted proteins | sample CryGeymeta201524_FD_80420 | JGI IMG/M metagenome (GOLD analysis project Ga0100400, IMG submission 80420) | Groundwater microbial communities from Crystal Geyser aquifers in Utah, USA - Crystal Geyser metaG 2015-24 | ecosystem: Environmental > Aquatic > Deep subsurface > Groundwater | place: USA... | reverse complement strand
CCGCCTTTGAGGGGATTGAAACACGGAGGAAGTCGGGGACTTCGGCGACTGTGATGTCGGTCCCAACCCTTGCCCCGCCTTTGAGGGGATTGAAACGATAGGCGGTGTACTTGTCGCACCGCCAGGCGCGGTCGTCCCAACCCTTGCCCCGCCTTTGAGGGGATTGAAACCCGAGAGTTGCGGTGACGGTCAGGGGGACGCTCACCTTGTCCCAACCCTTGCCCCGCCTTTGAGGGGATTGAAACCCCTTCGAATCGCGCCAGACGCGATCTTGGGGCCCAAGAGTCCCAACCCTTGCCCCGCCTTTGAGGGGATTGAAACACCACTTGGGTCAGCTCGTCTTGATCGGCTGGGACTAGGGTTTCGTCCCAACCCTTGCCCCGCCTTTGAGGGGATTGAAACTTCTGGGCAAGCACTTTGGCGATCGCGTCGAACTGGGTCCCAACCCTTGCCCCGCCTTTGAGGGGATTGAAACGCGAACCAGTCGGCAAGGCATTGGATGGTCGGCACGAGAGTCCCAACCCTTGCCCCGCCTTTGAGGGGATTGAAACGAGACCATATTTCAGGTCTCTGACGATAGATACGATGTCCCAACCCTTGCCCCGCCTTTGAGGGGATTGAAACCTGGGCTCCACGATGGCGGGCAGTACCTCTCCGGTCTGTCCCAACCCTTGCCCCGCCTCTGAGGGGATTGAAACCAAACGAGCCGCGACCAGCTCCTGCTTGCCCGAGCGTCCCAGCCCTTGCCCCCCCAACGTCGAAGCGAAGGTCCACACCCGTGGCGAACTGGGTCATCGAGTCTTCGAGCAGGGGGAGAGGGCACTATGGCGCTACGGAGTCGAGACGCGAACGAGGGTGGAGAGTTGCGGCAAACCGGTCTGTCGATCAGCGGGATGGGGCGGGTGGCTGGCTTGGAGCGGGAGAGGATTCGGGGGTACTTGAGGGAGCCGCTGCACTGAGCCGGCGCAGCATACCACTGTCACGACGGACGCCCGCCGTCCCGGACCCGAGAGCGACTCTCGCCTGTGCCGGGCGAGCGGCCGCGTATTCCAGCCGGAATTCTGCTCTCCGTCTGCATGTGCTACACTGCATTTCTCCCCGCAAACGGCGGGATGAGGGTCAAGGAGTTGAGGACTGATGACCAACGTATTCGACGCGCTCAAAGAACGAGGCTTCCTCCAGCAGACTACGGACGAAGAGGGTCTCCGCAGCTTGCTGGATTCGGAGTCGGTGACGTGCTACGTTGGCTATGACCCCACTGCCGAGAGCCTGCATGTCGGGAACCTGCTGTCGATCATGGCGTTGGCGCACATGGAGCAGGCGGGGCATCGCCCGCTCGCGATCGTGGGCGGCGGGACGGCGATGGTCGGCGATCCCAGCGGCCGGAGCGAGCTGCGGCAGATGATGACCGTCGAGCAGATCGACGCCCAGGCGGAGCGGATCCGCGGGCAGGTCGGGCGCTACCTGGACCTCGACGGCGGCAAGTCGCTGCTGCTCAACAACGCCGACTGGCTACGGCCGCTCAACTACATTGAGTTCCTGCGGGACATCGGGAAGTACTTCAGCGTCAACCGCATGCTGACCTACGAAGCGTACAAGCGGCGGCTGGAGACGGGGCTGTCGTTCATCGAGCTGAACTACCAGCTCCTCCAGTCGTACGACTTCATGGTCCTCAACCGCGACTACAACTGCAAGCTGCAGATGGGGGGTGACGATCAATGGGGCAACATCGTCGCCGGCGTCGATCTGACTCGGCGGGTGAACCGACAGGAAGTCTACGGAATGACGGTCCCGCTGCTCACGACGGCAACGGGCGAGAAGATGGGCAAGACCGCGGCGGGCGCGGTATGGCTGAGCGGGGAGATGGTGGCGCCGTACGACTACTACCAGTTCTGGATCAACTGCGACGACCGCGATGTGGCGCGCTTCCTGGCACTGTACACGTTCCTGCCGATGGACGAGGTGCGCCGCCTGAGCGCGCTGGAAGGCGCCGGGATCCGTCAGGCGAAGGAAGTGTTGGCGTACGAGGCAACCCGGCTCACCCACGGTGAAGCCGACGCAAAGCGGGCGCAGGAAGCGGCCCGGGCTGCGTTCGGCGGCGGCGGACGGGATACGGACGCCATGCCGACGACGCAGGTTGCGGCGCAAAGGCTCGAGGCGGGAACCCCGGTGCTGGAGCTCTTTGTCGAGACGGGGCTCGCCTCGTCGAAGAAGGAAGCCCGCCGGCTGGTCGAGCAAGGCGGCGCGTATGTGAACGACGAACGGATCGACGACCACGAGGCCGTTGTGTTGGCAGCGGCATGCCGCGACGGCGTGCTCCTGCTTCGCGCCGGGAAGAAGAAGTACCACCGCGTCGTGGTGGCGTGAGGACGCGGGGTGGTGGAGTGAGCGGGCCGCTCTGTGACCTGCACGGCTCGGAACCGTTGGGCGGCGGCGCTTGACGACTGAACAAAACGGGCCTGGCCGGCGACCAAAGTGGGTATTCCAGTCACGGGAAGGTGTCCACCGATGAGAACCCAGAGAGCCCTGTTACCCCTGCTGATCGCCCTTGGCGCGACGGCCCTTGCGTTCGCCCAGCCCGGAGAACAGCCTGGCGCCCCTGGAGGCGGGCCAGATCAGCCGGAATGGCAGGAGCGCCTTGCTGCCATCGCCCAACGCCTGGGTGACCCGGAGTTGCTGGAGAAGCTGCGGAGCCAGGATCCCAAAGTCAGGCAAGAGGCCGTGGCGCAGATCCAGGAGCGCATGAGAGACCGAATGCAGAACGGACCCCAGGGCGGCGGCATGTTTGGTGGTCCCGGGATGTTCGCTCCCGGCATGGGCGGGATGCCCGGCGTGCCCGGCCAGGTTGCTGTGGCGACCACTGAGAAGTACCTGTTCATCGTGCGCGGGAACACCGTCTACCAGTTGGATGTGGACACGCTCGCGGTCCTGAAGCAGACCGAGCTGCCCATGCCGGAGGGGATGGTACTGGGGACGGGCACGGGCGGCCCCATGCGGCCACCGGGAGGTCGCGGCGGACAGGGCGCCAACCCGCGCAATCCCGGCGCCAAACAGCAGTAGCGAGGTCTTCCCCTGCGCAACAGTGCGGAGCTATGCAATACAACTTCGAGTACGCGCGGAAGGTCCGCGTCGGGTTCATCGGGTGCGGCGGACATGCGTTCCGCAATGTCTTCCCGACCTTCCAGTACGCCCCCGTCGAGCTGGTCGCCGTGTGCGACCTGGAGGCGGAACGCGCTGCCCACTATGCGCGGCAGTTCGGGGCGCAGCGGCACTACGCTGACCACCGGGAGATGCTCGCACTGGAAGAGCTGGACGCGGTCTTCATCGTGACGAACTGCGGCGCGGATGGCCGGCCCCTCTACCCACTGCTGGCTGCGGACTGCCTGCGCGCCGGGTGCCATGCCTGGATCGAAAAGCCGCCTGCTGCCTCAAGCGAAGAGATCCGACAGCTCGTGGCGGTATCGGAGAAGACGGGCAAGTTCGTGATGGTGGGGTTGAAGAAGGTGTTCTTCCCGGCCATCGCCAAGGCGAAGGAGATCGTCGACGACGCGGCGTTCGGCCGCCCGACCTCACTCTACTGCCGCTACCCGCAGGACCTGCCGCCGTTCGATCGGCGAACCGACGTGTTCGCCATGCGCGGGTTTCTGGATCACTTGGTCCACCCGATGTCGATCATCCACCACCTGTTGGGTCCGGTGGAGACGTTGTGGTACCGCCGGACGGACCTGAACGGGGCGTCTGTGACGCTGCTGTCCTTCGCGAACGGCGCCGTCGGCACGCTGCACTTGGCGGCAGGACAGTCAGGCACGTCGCCGCTGGAGCGCCTGGAAGTGGTCGGCGAGGGCGCCAACGTCGTCGTCGACAACGGCGTCACGCTGACCTACTACCGCCGCGGCAGTCGCGGGTCGGAGGGGTACGGCCGGCAGACGGCGTTCTTAGGCGACGATGGATGCGCTCCGTTGCACTGGGAGCCGGAGTTCTCGCTGGGGCAGCTCTACAACAAGGGGATCTTCCTGCTCGGGTACGTGCAGGAAGTCGCGTACTTCTGTCGGTGCGTGCTGGAGGGGTCGCCCCCGCAGAAAGCCGGTCTGGACGACGCGTTGGCGCTGCTGAAGCTGTACGAGGCGTACCAGCAGCCGGAGGGTACAATAGTCCGCGTGCACTGACACCGCCGGCCGGACGAGCGTCTTTGCAGAGGACTCTGCGGGTGCAGGCCGGCGTGCTGCAAGGCGGAGACTGCAGTGGAGGCTACCCACATGTTGAATCGGTCCGTAGTGTCGGTGGGTGACGTCGAGGCGGTGGACTTCCCCTGGGGTCGGCTCAAGTGGTTGATGAATGACAAGCTGGACACTGACGCGGCGCAGACCTTCGGGCTGGTCTTCATCAACCCCGGCGACACCAACGATCTGCATGTCCACCCGAACTGCGAAGAGCTGCTCTTCGTCGTCTCCGGCCAGTGTGACCACTGCTTTTGCGAGGAAGTGTTCCCCATGCGCGAGGGCGACCTGATCCGCATTCCGGCAGGCGGTTCGCACAATGCCACCGACGCGGGCTGGGAGCCGGTCCGGATGGTGATCGCCTACTCGTCGGGGGATCGGCGGACCGAGTTGCTGGCGGCGGCGTAGCGTAGTTCCTTGGCGGTACTCCCAGCTCTGCCCTGACCATGATGCACAGACGCCGAACACAGAGCGGACAGGTTCGGTGGGTGGTGCCGATTGGCGCCACGCTGCTGATCTGCCTTGGCGGGCTGACTTGGGTCCTGCGGGTGGGTAGGGGGGTGACGACTTCTCCGGTCGCGGACCCCATGCCGGCCAATCGTACGCCCCCGCCCGACCCGGAACTGGAAGCGCTGAAGTCGCAGTTGGACCGCGAACTCGCCCTGCCGACGGTCACGGAACCGGTGCCGCTCGCCGTCCTCAAGGCGCACGACACTGAGTTTGCCGGCCGCCGAGGGATGCAGGTCAGCAAGCAGTTGGCGGAGACGGAAGCACTGATTGAGCGGCTGCGTGTGGACTCGGAGCTGCTTCCGGGGCTACGCCAGGAGGTTGCGGCACTGGAACGTGAGCAGCGAAGCCTCGCCCGCCTGACGGCATACCGCAGCGAGGGCGGCAGGGAACGAGCGCACGCCGAGTACAAGGAGACCCGGATCGAGGTCTTTGAGGCACAAAGGGCAAGGGAGACACCGGCGACCACCGAGACCACGCCAAGCGCCGCCGCCGACTCCCGTCGCCAAGCGCAACAGCTTCGGGAACTCAAGCGCTTCGATCGCGAGTACGCTTCCGCCTACGCGGAGGCCCTGGAGACAGAGCTTGCTGTGGCGCAGGGGCTGCGTCGGCAGGTGGACTTCCGGGACCCGCTCTTCCAGCTCCTAAATGCCGAGATCAAAACAGTGCGAGACGCCCACACCGTGGTCGAGCGAACCACCCACTACCGCGACCTGCACGACCGGCGCGGCGTCGTCCAATCCTGGCAGACCGCGCTGACGGGCATGTTCACGGCGCAGTTGGACCGCCTGGAAGAGGCCCACCGCCGCCTCGGAACCGACTCCCCCTGGTACTGGGACAGCGACAGGCTCGTGGCAACACTCGCGGCGTCGGTTGGGAAGCCAGCCGGTGTAGCAGACGAAACCACCCCGGAAGCTGCGTTCAACTCCCTGAAAGACCGCCTCGTGGGGGAGCGGGCGACCGTCGAGGGCAAACGCCGGTACTGCCTGGCAGTGGGAAGAGCCGAGAGGGACCGCGACAACGCAGGGGAACACAACCGGTGCGCGGTTGCCCTCCAACACCTGCTGGAGGTGCTTGACGCCGGAACCGGGCAGTCCCCCGGCTGAGCTTGCCAAGCTGGGAATCCTCGGTCTCTTGGGGACTACTTCGCCGAGCGCAGCTTGCCCAGGACTCTGCCGAGTTCCTCCGTCTGCTTGCCGTACGTCTCGAAGTCGCCTTTCTGCCGGGCGGCCTCTGCTTGGTCGAACAGCTTGGCGGCTTGCTCGATCAACTGCTGGCGGGTGTCGGCGGAACTCGGTTTGGGGGCTCCTGCAGCGGTCGGGACCGGCGCGATTGTAGTGGCCGACGGCGCCCCTTCGGTGCCGCCGCCTGGCAGGGGAGTGGCCCGCTGCTCGGCCAGCCCGGGGAATAGGCGCTCCAACGCACCTTCCAGCGTCGGCTCCATCACCACTTCGTTCCCGCTGGCGACGATGACACGCTTCAGTTCCGGCAGCTCGCTGCGCTCGGCCTGGAGGTAGATCGGCTCCACGTAGAGCAGGGAATCCTCGATGGGGATGACCAGCACATTGCCGCGGATCACCCGGGAGCCCTTCTGGCTCCACAGCGTGAAGTCCTGCGAGATGTCCTCATCCTGGTCGATTCGCGCCTCGATCTGCATCGGGCCGTAGACGACCTTGTCCTTCGGGAAGTTGTACACGGTGATCTTCCCGTAGTTGGGGTCGTCGCAGTTGGCGCACATCCAGGCGATAACGTTGTCTTTTCCGGCGGGCGTCATCGGCAGGAACAGGTAGAACGCCTCCCGGTCAATTCCCGGCGGCTTGGTCACCATGTAGTACGCCTCGACCCGCTGCTCGATGCCTTCGCCGAAGATCTCCCGGGGGAGCTCCCACTGGTCTTCTTTGTTGTAGAAGACGTCGGTCTGCGTCATGTGGTAGGTCGAGTACAGCAGCGACTGAATCATGAACAGCCCGGTCGGGTAGCGGAGGTGCGCACGGAGCGACTTGGGCATCTTGTCGGCTGAGGTGAACAGGCCCGGGAACATGCGTGAGAAACACTGCACGAGCGGCTCAGTCGGATCGATGACGTAGAACTTGACGTCGCCGTCGTGCGCGCTGAGGACCACCTTGACCGGGTTGCGCACGTAGTTGCCGATCCCGCGGGTGCGCTCGGAGTACGGGTACATATCGGTGGTGGCGTAGGCATCCACAATCCAGTAGAGCTTGCCCTCCGCGAGCACGACGTACGGATCGCGGTCATACCGCAAAAAGGGCGCGATAGTACGGCAACGATCCATGATGCGGCGGTGGTAGAGGATGCGCGTATCGCGGCGGACGTAGCCGCTCAGCGGGATCTTCAGGTTGGAGAACCGCCAACCGAATGCCAGCTTGCGGAAGACGCTATTAACCAGGACGCCGCCCTTGCCCCGGTAACGGCAAGTGACGTTCTTGTCGCCTTTCGGGTAGTCGAACTCCTCGGTCGACGAGTCGACGATGATGTAGTCCAGCCAGGTTGCCAGGGCTTGCTCAGGCTCAACGCCGCCGCGGGGCCGCGGCGGCCGCAGCAGCTTGCTCAGCGGCGGGAGCGGGCTTTCGTCCTGCGGCCCCTGCCCTTCGTCCGGGGAATCGCTGCGGTGCTCTTCGCCTGCCAGCTCCGGTGTCGGCCGCTGAGGCGTCGGCGAGGGAGCCCCCTTGCCTTCCTCGGCTTGGCGTGCCTGCGCCTCCTCCGCCAGTTCGCGCCGCCGGCCTGCTTCGTCGGGATCCTCGTCGTAGTAGATCTCCGGCCGGGTGAGTTTCAGGTCAACAGAACTGACCGGCGGGATGTCCTTCAGGAAGAAATCGGGTTGCCCCTCTTTGCCGGCGTAGTTGACGGGGTTCATGCAGATGCCGTACCCGTGGGTGTACTTCAGGTGGTCGTTCACCCACGTCCGCCGGGGGATGCGCTCGTGGGACAGGGAGCGTGCCCCCAACATCACCTGGCGGTACTGCCCATTGATGGTGTACCGGTCGATATCGACGTCGGCAAACGAGTAGTACGGGCGGATCCCCTGGAGCTGCTGGTAGGTCTGGCGGAGCGGGCGGTCATCCCAGATGCGGATGTTGCTGAGAGTCAGCTCGTTCTTGGTGAGGTCCTGCGGGGTCAGGGTCGTCCGGCCCGGGTGGTGCACCGTGCTGATGTTCGCGAGCCCGTAGGCTTCGCGGGTCAGCTTGATGTTGTGCTGGATGTAGGGGGCTTCCTTCTGCAACTCGTTGGGCGTGACGATGAGCTTCTGGACGGCGCCGGGGATGACACCCAGCAGCAGCACCGAAAGCGCCAAGTGCGCACCCACTGCGCCCACGCCCAGCTTGAAGCTCTGGCGGCGGTAGTTCCACGCCAAGACGGCGGCGACCACAAGCGCCGCCACCAACAGGACTCGGTAGGCCGGCAGGAAGACGTGCGCGTCCACATACCCAACGCCGTGCGTAACGCCGCGGGTGGAGTACAGGAGCTTCCACGCGTTGAACTGGTACCCGACGCCCTTCAGCACGAACACCAACGCGGCGGTCAGGGACAGGTGGCCGAGGGCTTTGGGGGCGATGTAGGCCCGCTCGCTGGCCAACTGAATGATGTCGTCGTAGATGTAGATCAGGGCGGCCCCAATCAGCCCGAGAATAGCGCCGGCGTAGACCGCCTGCCACAGCAGTTGCCAGAACGGCAGGCGGAGGACGTAGAACGCGATCTCTTTGTGGAAGATCGGGTCGGTCGAACCAAAGGGGACCGCGTTGGCGAACCGCAACAGGTAGTCCCACCGGCCGCTTGCCATCAGCCCACCAGCGGCGGAGAAGAGCAGAAGGACCAGGAACAGGTACCGATCGACGTACCGATCCAGCATCAGCTTGTCGTCGAGGGGGATCAGGCGGGTGAGGATGGGCACGGGGAGATCGCGGCTGAACTTCCGCGCGATGTGACACTGAGGCCACACGCACAGGAAGACGATCACGCTCACGAGCAGGAACACCCACACTCGGGCGGTGAGGACCTTCACAAAGACCTGCCCGAAGGTCAGTTGGCTGAACCAGAGCCATTCTGTGTAGAGCAGGACGCCTTTCCCGATGACCAGATACGCGAGGAATGCAAGGACTGCTGCCAAACCGAGCTTACGGGATGTCGTCAAACGAATACCCCCACGGAGGGAAATTGGGTGTCTCAGCGCGTCGGCGGGTGACGCAGTTGAGGGGTCGGCGTGCCGGCACACATCACAGGATCAGACCCTCGGGCCGCTCGCAAGGGTGAGGCGGGTGTCCGGGTGGTTCCCGGAACAGATCATTCTAACCCCTGGGCAGGCGGATGTCGAGCGAGGCCGGCAGTGAGGGGGCGACGCCCGCCGCTACAAAAGGTGCTGCTGTTGCCACTGGAGTCTGAGCATACGAGGCGACCGCCCGTGGCTGGCGCGGAGTCGTCGGTCCACCTCGTGGAACACGGCGTAGACGAGGTCCCGTCCCGCCGCCTCGTGGAGTCGTTGACCCAGCTCCTGCGCTTCGTCCTCCCAGCGAAGGGAGTCGCCCTCAGGGGTGGTGGTCCGCCGGCCTTCGAGGTGTGCAGCGAGGGCGGCGTGAAGGCGCTTGGTCGCCTGCTCACGGGCCTGGTCCAAGCCCTCGGCGGTCGCCGGGGCCGGCTGAGACAACACCTCGCTGGCGCACTGCCGGACGGTGGGGAAGAAGTCCACCAGGCGCCCGTGAAGGGCCGCGCGCGCGCCCTCGCCGGGGAGGCATCGGAGCGCCCGAACGGCCAGACAACGCGTCTCCGGAGGGGAGGAGTAGTCGGCGGCCAGTTCTCCAAGGGGCTCCGCCGCCTCGGGCAGACCGAGTTGCCCCAGGGCGGCAATGGCGGCGCCGCGTAGGTCGGCATCTCCCCGGCGCATGATCCTGGTCAACTGAGCCGTCTGGTGCTGGTCGCCAAGGGACTGCACGCGGGCGTAGAGGTGGGCGTAGGCTACTTCGCGGAGGGTCGCAGACCGGTCGTGCAGCCCGTCCAGCAGCACTTCCGTGGTCTCCGCGTCGTCGCGAACTGCGAGCCACTCCAGCATCTGGACGCGGAGGTCGTCGGGCAGGCGTTCCGTGTAGTCGCGGACCGCGTTGGCCAGGGCGCCCGTTGCGGCCGGCACAGTGACCGACGCCAGTGCTTCGGCGGCTCGCTGGCGGATTCCCGAGTCGTCTGCGCGCAGGGCCGCGACGAGGTCGTCCACCTTCTGCTCGCGGGTGAGTTCCGGGAGCAGCGTAAGCAGCGCCTCTCTCGCGCGCTGGCCGTGCGCGGCGGAGTCGGTGTGAAGCAGTGCAAGCAGGGACTCGACATCCCCGGCCGCGCACAGGGCCTCAACGCTCGGCCCGCGCTCCCGCAGATGGAGAGACACCGCAGCACCCAGCAACAGGAACCCCAGTACGTACAACGCCGGTTTCGCTGACTTCTCCGCCACTTCCTCAATCCGTTGGGCGGACGGAAGGGGTGCCCGTCGCGTTCGTTTCCGCGGTGCCGGTCGGTAGGGCGCGATCACCTGCGGCCGGGATAGGGCCGGTTCCGAGCTTGGGCTCGCCGGGGCAGCCGCTGGTGTTCGTGCCGCGCCCTGGGAGCGGGCAAACTCGTCGTAGAGCCAGTCAGGCGCCGCTGCGGGCGGGCCGGCGGCCGCGCCGTTGCTGTTGGTGGGGGGAGGGGGAGGCGACGCGGCAGGCTTCTGGGCGTTGCCCGACGGGCCCGACTGCCCAGTTAGGGAAGAAATGGAGCCCGCCCCCGGAACCACGGTTCCCGGCTGCATGGGCCAACCGGGAGTCGGCTGTTGGTCGCCCACGCCCGGCAGCGCAGCAGCGCCGCTAGGCTGTGTCAAGTCAGCCCCCAAGGCAGACGGAGGCGTCGTTTCGGCTCCCCCTGGCAGCATGACGCCTTCAATCGGCGCGACAACCGTCACCGGGATCTCGACTGCGTCTCCGGTCCCAACTTGGACGACTGGCGGGGGGCCGGCCGCCTGCGGCTCCTCCCCGGAGGGCTGAGCCTCTTCTGCTGCTCCGCCAGCGGGGGGCTGTTGCGCGTGGGTGAGCGAATAGGCAGACACCCAGGCAACACACAGAATGGCGAAGCCTCGCACGGCGGAACATCGTGAGGCAGTCCTGCCTCCTGCCGGCCTGCGACTGAGGTCGCGATTCATGAGAGGGGCTCCCAACACACCTGCTGTGGCGCATTATACTGGTCACTCTGTCCGGGCGTCAAGGCGCGGCGCTGCCTGTCTCCGCCCGGGAGGCGAGCCGCGGAGTTCAGCCAACACCGAGGGGTCCCTGAAACGGGCTTCATGGACCCGTTCCGGGGCCCGTTCAGCCGCCCTTCGCGCCTGCCGGTCCATTGCTTGACTTGCCTATTCCCGTCGGATAAGATAGCCTGAAGACAGCACTTGGGGGGCGTGCCCGCTCTCTCGCCGCAGACTGGCACCGCGCATTTGGCTGGGTGACTGAGCCCTTCCTCCGAACAGAGTCGCCCGAGGTGACGGCGCGCACAGGCTGTCCGCCCCGCCCGATTTGCTGAATGGGAAGTGTTCTGCTTTGACCATGTCCCCTTTCACGTACTGGCTTCGCCCGACGCTCATGGCTCCCTTGCTGGCAATGGTCTGGGTCGGTTCGCCGCTCCTGGCTCAAGAGGCCGATGCGATGGCGACGGTCAACGGCAACCCTATTCCCCGAGAGCAGCTCGTGCAGCGGCTCCTGGCGGATGCGGGCGCGAGTCTTCTCGACAAGCTGATCCAGGAGAAAGTCGTGGAGCAAGCCGCTGCCAAGGCGGCCGTCACAGTGACGGAGGACGAGATCGAGCAGCAGCTAACGGACGTGCGAACCTCGCTGCCGAGAGACAAATCGCTTGAGGAGATGCTCACCGAGCAGGGCATGTCCATGGTCACCCTCCGCGCGCAAGTGCGTATGCGCCTCCGGCTCAGGAAACTGGTAGGGGACTTCAAGCTCGACGAGACCCAGTTGCGCAATTACTACACCGGTCACCGGTGGATGTTCGAGGAGAAAGAGCAGGTACACGTCTGCCATATCTTCCACCACAACGAACAGGCGCTGAAGCTGATGAAGCTCAAGCTTTCCCGCGGCGTCTCCTTTGAAGAGCTGGCGAAAGAGGTGCGGGAAAGGGCTGCGGCAATGCTCGCCAAAGGCGACCCGCCGGACCAGGGCGAAGCCGATCTCGGCTGGATTACCCGCGAGCTGACGAACTTGGAGGCGCCGTTTCTGGAGTTGGCGTTTCGCCTGAAACCAGGCGAGGTCGGCGGACCCGTGAAGACTGACACGGAGTACCACCTAATCAAGGTGATCGAGCACAAGCCTGCGCTCAAGCCTACCTTCGAGCAGATTCAGGCGAAGGTACGGGAGACAGTGTATGCCCAGGAATTGCAGAGCCGAATGGGCGAACGCATGGCGGCGCTGATGAAGGAAGCGAAGATCGAGAAGATGCTGGAACTGCCCGAAGTCGAAAAGTGACCGGGGGCGTTCGGCCGAGATCCCCTGCGCGGCAGTCCGTGAATGGTGAGGTGAGGGCTTGAGAATCTACATAGATGGCCAGTACTACTCGAAAGAGGACGCCAAAGTCTCCGTCTTCGACCACGGGTTTCTGTACGGTGACGGCGTATTCGAGGGCATCCGAGCATACAACGGTCGCGTGTTCCGGTTGAAGCAGCACGTTGATCGACTGTACGAATCGGCAGCGGCCATCCATCTCAGCATCCCCACCAGCCGACCCGACCTGTGCCGCTCGGTCGTCGAGACCGTCCGCGCCAACGAGATTCGGGATGGCTACATCCGCCTCATCGTGTCGCGAGGTCCGGGCGATCTGGGGCTAGACCCGCGCCAGTGCCCCACGCCCTCCATCATCATCATCGCCGGGAAGATCCAGCTCTACCCCAAGGAGTGCTACGACTCGGGGATCGAGATCCTCACCTGCGCCACCCGCCGGAACCGCCCCGATGCGCTCAACCCCGCCATCAAGTCGCTCAACTACCTGAACAACATCCTGGCCAAGATCGAAGTGAGCACCGCGCACAGCGAGAAGAAGCCTCGGCTCCTCGAGGGCCTGATGCTGAACGCGGACGGCAAGGTCGCCGAGTGCACGGGAGACAACATCTTTTACGTCACGGGTGGCGGCTTGCACACGCCCCCCCCGTCGGACGGGATTCTGCGGGGAGTGACGCGACAAGCGGTGCTGGAACTCGCCAGAGAGGCGGGGATACCGGTCGTGGAGCAGTCGTGCACCCAACTCGACCTATACGCGGCGGAAGAGTGTTTCCTGACGGGCACCGGCGCGGAGATGATCCCAGTGGTCCAGATCGATGATCGGCCCATCGGAGACGGACAACCCGGTCCGGTCACCCAGCAGCTTCGGGCTCGCTTCGCAGCGCTCGTGGCGGCCGAGGGAGTGCGGGTCTATGCGGAGTGACCAACGCTCTGCGCTCGGCCGCGGGCGGCTCACTGAAGCCGGCGTCCAGCCCTTGACAGCGAGGAGGTGCACGAAGCGTGGAACTGCCCACCTGCGATGAATGCGGCGAGCGGCCGGCGAATGTCTTCCTGACGAAGGTCGAAGGCAGTCACCTCACCAAGAGCAAGTTCTGCGAGACCTGCGCCAAGCTCAAGCAACTGGGCGGCCCGTTTGGCGGGGAGCTCTCCCTCGACAAGGTGGTCGCCAACCTGCTCGAGGCGGTTCCTCTGGAGGGACCGGAGCAGCCGGCAGTGCCCGCCGGAGTGGCGGCAGCGTGTCCTGGCTGCGGGCTTGAGTACCAAGGGTTCGTGAAGCACGGTCGATTCGGGTGCGCGGGCTGCTACGAGGCCTTCGCGACCGCCTTGCCGTCAGTGTTCAAGGAGGTCCAGCGCGGCTACACCGAACATAGGGGCCGAGTGCCACTGGCGGCGCGGGAGCGACTGGATCGGCAACGGAAGGCGGTGAACCTCCGCGTGCAGTTGGCGGAGGCCGTCAAAGCGGAGCAGTACGAACTGGCAGCGAAGCTCCGGGACGAGATCGGCGAGTTGACGAGCGAGACGGAGTTGACGGCACATGCCCAGTGCTGACGGCACCCTCCCGCTGCTCTCCCGGATCGACCGGACGGCTGAGTGGATGCGGGGCACGGGCCCCCTGGCGGACATCGTGCTGACCTGCCGTGTGCGGCTCGCTCGCAACCTCGCGGGTTGCTGCTTCCCGCCCCGCTGCGACGACGAAACGCTGATCGCCATCGCCGAGCGCGCGGCAGCGGTCCACTCCTGCTCACGGGCGCTCGCGCCCTTCGAGTTTGTGCGCATGCAGGAGCTGACAGAGCTGGAGCGGTACGCACTCGTAGATCGGTACCTGTGCAGCCGGGAGCATGTTGCGCAGCCCGTCGGCAGAGCGCTGGTCCTCGACCGCTCCGGCAGCCTCAGCGTCATGATAAACGAGGAGGACCACTTCCGAATCCAGGCTCTCTACTCGGGTCTGCAACTGGAGACAGCGTACCGAGTGTGCGCCGGGCTCGAGGAAGTGTTGGAGTCAGCGCTGGGCTTCGCGTTCTCGGAGAAGTGGGGGTACCTCACGGCGTGCCCAACCAACGTAGGCACGGGGCTCCGTGCCTCTGCGATGATCCACCTGCCTGGCTTGACGGAAACCGGCCGGCTTGACGAGGTGTTGACCGCGGCGGCCAACGCCGGGCTGGCCGTGCGCGGGCTTTACGGCGAAGGCACGGAGGCGCATGGCAGTTTGCACCAGTTCTCCAACCAAGTGACCCTCGGCAGATCCGAGGAGGAGTTGGTTGCAGAATTGAGCAGTTCGTGCAAACAGATCGCCGCCGCGGAACGGGACGCGCGCGCGGCCCTTCACCGGAAGTCCCCGCTGCTGCTGGACGACCACGTAGCGCGGGCGTACGCAACGCTTCGCTACGCCCGCAGCGTCACCTCCCGGGAAGCCTTGGACTGCCTGTCGTGGCTCCGCTGGGGGGCGGAAATCGACCTCGCGCGGGGGCTGGACCGGCAGACGCTGAACGAACTGATCATCTGGATTCGACCGGGCGTGCAGCAGGTGCTGCACACTCGCCGGCTGCCGGCCGAAGAGCGCGACGTCCTGCGCGCCAGCTTGCTGCGGAAGCGCTTCGAGCAGGTGGAGTTGAGCGAAAAACTGTCTTCGTGAAGCCAGCGGCCTCGGGGTGGACACCGTCGCCGGCCTTGCGGAGTGGACCATTGGAGGAGAGCGTCCATGTGGCAACGATTCACCGAACGAGCCAGAAAAGTGATCCTGCTGGCCCAGGAAGAGGCGGGCCGTGTCGGCTCGCAACAGGTGGCGACCGAGCACCTCTTGCTGGGTTTGCTCCGTGAGGCCGAGGGGGTTGCCGCGCAAGTCCTGGAGTCACTCGGGGTTGGTTTGGCTGCGGTTCGGAGCGAAGTGGAGTCGCACGTGACTCCAAAGGACGCCACGGTCTCGGGCGAGCCCCAACTCGACCCGCGCGCGAAGAAGGTTGTCGAGCTGGCCGCTGATGAAGCCAAGCGGATGAAGCACAACTACATTGGCACCGAGCACCTCCTGCTGGGGCTCGTGCGAGAGAAGGAAGGGCTCGCGGCGAAGGTCCTGACGGCGCAGGGCGTGACCCTCGACCAGATGCGTCAGCAGGTGGCGGAGTACCTGGGAACCGAAGCAGCCGGGCAGCAGCCTGGTAAGACCAAGTCGAAGACCCCGGCACTTGATGCCTTCGGCCGCGACATCACCCAGCTCGCCGCGGCCGGAGAGCTGGATCCGGTGATCGGGCGCCAAGCGCAGATCGAGCGGGTCATCCAGATTCTGTGCCGGCGGACCAAGAACAACCCCTGCCTGATCGGTGAGGCTGGTGTCGGCAAGACCGCCATCGTGGAGGGCTTGGCCACGCGCATCGTGTCGCGCGAGGTCCCCGAGCCGCTCCTTGACAAGCGGCTGGTTGCCATCGACCTGGGTGCCGTGGTGGCTGGCACCAAGTACCGCGGCGAGTTTGAGGAGCGCATGAAGCGCCTGGTGCAGGAGATCCGCGACTCCAAGGGCGCGATCATTGTCTTCATCGACGAGCTCCACACCATGGTGGGCGCGGGCGGCGCCGAGGGAGCATTGGATGCCTCGAACCTCCTGAAGCCGGCGCTGGCCCGGGGCGAGATGCGCTGCATCGGCGCCACGACGCTGGACGAGTTCCGCAAGTACATCGAGAAGCATGGAGCGCTCGAACGGCGGTTCCAGTCCGTGCTAGTGCCCGAGCCGTCGACGGAGGACGCCGTCGATATCCTCAAAGGGCTGCGGGAGCGGTACGAGCAGTTCCACAACGTCAAGTTCACCGACGTGGCGTTGGCGACTGCGGCCGAGTTGTCGCAACGATACATCACTGACCGTTGCCTGCCTGACAAGGCCATCGACGTTATCGACGAAGCCGGTTCCCGGGCGAAGCTCCAGATCGCCCTGCCACCCAAAGACATCCGTGAGTTGGCCCGCGAGTTGGACCAGGTCAACGCAGAGAAGAAGGCGGCCGCGGAGAGTTCGGAGTTTGAGAAGGCGGCGGAGCTGCGCGACCGCGGGGCAGAGCTGGAGCGGCGCCACAGCGCCTTGCAGGCGGCGTGGGAGGCGGAGAAGGGCGAAGCCATGCCTACCGTTGACGAGCAGGAGATCGCCCACATCGTGTCTGAGTGGACGGGCGTCCCGGTGGCGAAGTTGACAGAGGAAGAGACCGCCAAACTCCTGCGAATGGAAGAGGAACTCCACAAGCGACTGATCGGGCAGCACGCCGCCGTCGTCGCCGTCTCCAAAGCTATCCGCAGGGCGCGAGCGGGGCTGAAGGACCCCAAGCGGCCCATGGGCAGCTTCGTCTTCGTCGGGCCCACCGGGGTGGGCAAGACGGAGTTGGCGCGGGCGCTGGCGGAGTTCCTATTCGACGACGAGCGCGCGCTGGTGCGCGTAGACATGTCCGAGTATATGGAGCGGTTCGCCGTGTCGCGCCTGGTCGGCTCACCTCCCGGGTATGTCGGCTATGACGAAGGAGGGCAGTTGACCGAGGCCGTTCGGCGGCGCCCTTTCTCGGTGGTGTTGCTGGACGAGATCGAGAAGGCGCACCCCGAGGTCTTCAACGTCCTGCTCCAGATCATGGAGGATGGCAGGCTGACTGACGCCCAAGGGCGGGTGGTCGATTTCAGGAACGCAATCCTCATCATGACGAGCAACGTCGGCGCGCGGAGCATCGTGGCCGAGCAGTCCGTCGGCTTCCGCGTCCAGCGGGCCGGCGAAGAGCCGGACGACGCCTCGTTCGAGCGGATGAAGCGGAAGGTGATGGAGGAGTACCAGAAGACGTTCCTGCCCGAGTTCCGCAACCGGATCGACGAGGTGGTCGTGTTCCACTCGCTGAGCAAGGAGCACATCCGGCAAATCGTGGAGCTGCTGGTCGAGCGCGTCCGTGGGGAACTCGCCCACCGCAACCTCAAGCTGGAGCTTAGCGCCGCTGCCGTCGAGCGGCTGGTGGCCGATGGCTACAACATGGAGCTTGGCGCCCGACCGCTGCGCCGAGCCATCCAGCAGACCATTGAGGACCCACTGTCCGAGAAAGTGCTTGCCGGAGAGTTCGGCGAGGGCGGCACCATTCTGGTCGACGCTGATTTGGACGGGGAAGGCCTTGCGTTCTCCCTCCAGGAGAGCCCCGTCGCGGGAGTGGTCGCCGTTGGTGCCGAAGCGGACCCGGCGCTCGTGTAGTGGCGGCGGGGTGCTGCCGGCAGCGCCAAGACCGGGGTGTCGCGGATGAGAAAAGCAGAGACCATCCATGCGTGTCAGGAGTGCGGGCGCGAGTCCCTGCGCTGGGTCGGGCGCTGCCCCGAGTGCGGCGCGTGGGGAGCGATGGTGGAGCGCACACTTCCCAGTCGCTCGGGTCCGGAGGCCGAGTGTGTCCAGCCGGGCTCCCCGGTTGCGTTGACGGCCGTCGAGGTCCATGCCGGCCCTCGGCTCCTGACCGGGATCGGTGAGTTCGACCGGGTGCTCGGGGGCGGTCTGGTTCCGGGGGCGACTGTGCTGGTGGGCGGTGAACCGGGAATCGGCAAATCGACTCTACTGCTCCAAGCGCTGCGCAGCCTTGCGGATCGGTACGGTGAGTGCCTCTACGTGTCGGCCGAGGAGAGTGCGGCGCAGGTCAGATTGCGCGCCGACCGACTGGGGTGCGTCTCCTCCGCCGTTTCCCTGCTTCCGGAGACCAATGTTGGCGTCGTCGATGCTTCGCTGCGAGCGCTGCGCCCGCACGCGGCGGTGGTGGACTCGGTGCAGGCGCTCTCGCTGCCGGCCGGCCCCTCTCTCGGTGGTTCACCCGCGCAGGTCCGCGAGGCGGCCGGCGTGCTGGTTCGGACCGCGAAGGAGCTGGACCTCCCGCTGTTCTTGGTGGGGCACGTCACCAAAGAGGGTTCCCTGGCCGGCCCGAAGGTGCTGGAACACCTGGTAGACGCTGTGTTATACTTTGAAGGTGTCGAGCACCAAACGCTTCGACTGCTGCGAGCCGCAAAGAACCGGTTTGGCTCCACCAACGAGGTCGGCCTCTTTGAGATGGGCGACCACGGGCTTTCCGGCATAGAGGAGCCCTCTCGTGTCTTGCTGGCCCAGCGTCCCTCGTGGGCTTCGGGCTCGGTGGTAGTGCCGACGGTCGAAGGCTCGCGAGCCCTCTTGGCGGAAGTGCAAGCCTTGGTGTCGCCGTCCGGATACGCGACTCCGACGCGAGTGACCACGGGGGCGGACCGCAGTCGAGTCAGCGTGGTTCTGGCGGTGCTCGAGAAGCGCGCCGGGCTCAACCTCAGCGCCAGCGATGTCTTCATCAACATAGCAGCCGGTCTGCGCGTCGTAGAGCCCGCTGCCGATCTCGGAATTGCCGCTGCTTTGGTTTCCAGCCAGCGAGACCGACCGCTCCCCGCGGGGTTCGCCGTCTACGGGGAGGTCGGCTTGTCCGGCGAGGTTCGCGGCACGCACCGGGCCGCGCAGCGGATCGCCGAGTTGGCCAGGATGGGGTTCTCCCGGTGCGTGATGCCTGCGCACGACCTGGCTGGCGAGTGCCGCCGCGCCGCCGGGGAGCAATTGGAGTTAGTGGGCGTGGGCGCCTTGGAAGAGGCGCTGGCGAATCTGTTTGGCTGAACACTGCTCATCGGAGCGGGGAGGAACGAACAGCTATGGTTGCGGTCCGAATCGCATGGGTCTTGTTCACGGTTACGTTCGCCTTCATTGGCGGCGTCTTCGGGTATGCGGTGAGCGTCTACTACCGCACCTGGAAGCCGATCATGGAGCTGATCGGGAACGACCAGCGCATCGTGCTGATGAGCACGGTGGCCTTTGTGTTGCTGGGCGCGCTCCTGGGGTTCATCCTGGCGGCATTCTTCTATCGCAAGGTCGTCATTGTGGCGGCCGATCTTCAGCGCATCTCCTTTGCCGACAAGGTGGCTGGCGTCTTAGGCGTCGTGCTTGGTCTGGGAGTCAGCGCGCTGATTGCTTTTCAGTTCAATTCCCTCCTGAGAGCCCGCGTCCCCGCCTTTGCGCTAACCGTGCCCTTCTTGGCGACCATCGTGTGCGTCTACCTTGGGGTGGCGTTGACGATGAGCATGAAGGAAGAACTCGCCAACGCCCTCTCCCCCGGGCCGACGGCGGAGGTCGCTGCTGTGCCGGAGGTGCTCGGCCCCACCCCGAAATTCCTCGACACCAACGTAATCATCGACGGTCGAATGGCGGATCTGTGCAAGACCGGGTTCCTGGAGGGCCCGATCTATATCCCTGCCTTCGTCCTCAACGAGCTGCAACAGATCGCCGATTCTGAAGACTCGCTGCGCCGCGCCCGGGGAAGGCGCGGGTTGGACGTGCTCGGCCGGATGCAGAAGGAGACAGACACACCCGTAGAGGTTTTCGACGATTACGGCCGGGAGCTGGACCGCATTGCGCAGGTGGACTCGAAACTCGTCCGTCTCGCCCGCGAGAACCAGGGCGCCCTCGTCACCAACGACTTCAACCTCAACAAAGTTGCGGAGCTCCAGGGCGTCCCGGTCCTGAACATCAACGAACTGGCCAACGCCCTGAAGCCGGTGGTGCTTCCTGGTGAGGAGTTGCGCGTCACCATCGTCAAAGAAGGCAAGGAGAACCGCCAGGGGGTGGCCTATCTGGACGATGGCACGATGGTGGTGGTAGAGGAGGCGCAGTCGCGAATTGGCGAGACCATCTCGACTCTTGTCACCAGCGTGCTGCAGACGGTGGCCGGGAAGATGATCTTCGCGGAGGTGGCCCCTTCGGCTCCCCGCGGGCGACCCATCCCTCACGCACAACCCGGAGATGATCTGTTTGGCGACAACAACAGCGATAGTTCCGGCGGCGGGCAAAGGCGAACGGGCGGGCGACCGCGCCGGCGGTAAGCTGTTCGCTCCGCTCCTTGATCGACCGCTGCTGGCGTGGACGCTCCAAACGCTGGTAGCGTGCCCCGAGATCGACGAGATCATCCTGGTGTCGCGAGTGGACAGGCTGGCGAAAGTTGAGGCACTTGTCAGCGACTATGGGGGTGCCCAAGTGTCGCGGGTGGTCCCCGGCGGGGAGGAGCGACTGGACTCCGTGCTGTGCGGCGTGCGTGCCCTCTCGCCAGACGCGGACTATGTGGTGATTCATGACGGCGCCAGGCCGCTGTGCCCGGAGGCTGTCTTCGCCCGGACGTTTGCAGCAGCCCGCGCACACGGTGCCGCCATTGCCGCCATACGGGCCACAGACACGGTGAAACAGGCGACGGCT
>Ga0100400_1000940_pt1 | contig 20595 bp, 7 predicted proteins | sample CryGeymeta201524_FD_80420 | JGI IMG/M metagenome (GOLD analysis project Ga0100400, IMG submission 80420) | Groundwater microbial communities from Crystal Geyser aquifers in Utah, USA - Crystal Geyser metaG 2015-24 | ecosystem: Environmental > Aquatic > Deep subsurface > Groundwater | place: USA... | reverse complement strand
AAGCCATGAAAGGGCAATGTTATTTTTTGAGGGGTTTAGCTTATTCTTATCTTATTCGCTCATTCGGACAACTCATGCCTACACATCCGGAATACAATCCCAGCCTGCCAGGAGTTGTGGTGGCTGATACCATTATTACTTCGAGGGAACAGATGTATAAAGACCGAAGTAGTTGTGGTGAAGTTTACGATTTGATCATTAAGGATTTTAAAATGGCGGAACAACTGTTGCCTGTATCCTGGCCCGAAACCGAAGCCGGTAAAGCAACCAAAGGATCGGCCCAGGCCTATTTGGGCGAAACTTATGTTTATCTGAAAGACTGGAATAATGCCAAAACGTATTTCGACAAAATTCTAAACAACAGCCAGTACAAATTAATGTCGAATTTTGCTGACAACTTTGATTATGAACACATCAATAATTCAGAATCACTTTTCGAAGTTGGATTTAATAATATGACAATCAGTTATACCGGAACCTATTCATACAGGCTTTTGGCATTACAATCATGGGGAACTACCCAGGTGCGTAATTCTACTATCGATAAGTTTAGTTCATCTGTAATTCTCAACGATCAAACACTAGCCGAGGGTCTGAAAGCAAAACAAACGGTAGTTGGCTCCCTCTATAAAAGTTATGTTGATACGCTTTATAATATTTCTGTTCCTCTTAATGGCAATTCATGGGAAAGCAAAGAAGCTTATCTGGAGTATATTCGTCCGAAAACAAATATTCCTTTTTACCGAACACTACCTGATGGGTCTCTCACTTATGAAAGAGGTGTGGCACAATGGCTGAATGCCGTTTCTCCAAAAGATCCGCGACTGAATCCAACAGTTTATATTCCAAAAAATGATTATCTGGTTGTTTTTAATCCTACCACAAATACATGGTCAAAAAAAATATTCGATTTCAACAATTATGGGATTAAGAAATATATTCCTGACAGTATTGAAGTAGAAGCAGCAAAAGCGGCCGGAATGGGAAACGATGGCCACATGAGCATGAATTTCAGGATAATGCGGCTCGACGACGTTTACCTTTATTATGCAGAAGTAATGGAGCAACTTGGCAACTCTAACCAGGCTAAAGAATACCTGAATAAAATTGTCAGAAGAGCAAACGAATTGCCGATAAATACTCCTTCGCCTGTTGATGTATCCCCAACTGACATTATGAGCGAAATACACAATCAAACTTTTCTTGAAACCTGTCTGGAAGGAAAGATATGGTTCCATTACCGAAGGTGGAACATTGCTGCACAGGAATGGACAAAGTATGGCTACAGGGAGAATAAAAATGAATGTTTGCCAATACCTCAGGGCGAATTCGATTCAAACCCAGGCATAAAGATTCAGAATAAAGGATATAACTAGTTTTTATAAATAACTAAAATCAATATAAAATTTCAATTTATAAACTTAAAAATTAAAATTATGAGAGTTAGAAATTTACTTATTTCTTCGATTCTTTGGGCAGGAGCTGTAACGGCAAATGCACAGGAACTTGAGTTTACAACTACTGGTAGTTGTGCAAGTTACATTACATGGAATAATGCAACTTCACATCAGGCAGACTCTGTTTATCTAATTAAAAAGACAAGTGCAGCTATTGTTATTGACGGTGTAGCAGAAGATGCCTGGTTAAAAGCAGTTCCCGCTGTGATTAAAAAAATCGCGCACGAAAAGAAAGCTGGCGAAGTTTTGGATTTAAGCAATTATCCGCAATCGGAAACCGATTTGTATGCTACATACAAAGCATTATGGACTGATAACGGGATGTACATGTTTATCGATGTTAAAGACGACCTGGTTCGCTATCAGAATCCTGAATACCAATGGGAAAACGACGGTATTGAATTTTACTTTGCAAAAGCAGTAGGTGAAGGTAAAATTCAGGTAATTATTCCTGCCATGGTTGGAACTGCGCATCCTGACAAACCTGAGGCAAAAGATTTTGAATCTGGTTCTGCCACTGGTTCTGACCCTGCTTACAAAGTTTTTGGTTTCGATGCCAACAACTGGGACGAAAGCACCTTTAAATGGGCCATCAAAAAAACTGCCACTGGTTACACAATGGAAGTGTATATGGACAAAGACATTGTTACCAACGGAAACAGCGAAACAATCTTTGGTTTAAATAAAATGTTTGCTGGTGATGTCAATATTGATGAAGCCGACGAAAAACAAAACACCAATACCCCTGCGTTGTATGTTAGGGAAGGAACGCTTGCTTTGTTAGGAAACTCAAACCAGGAATACGCCAGCTCAAATTACTATGGCTGGTTTAAAATGGTTGAAGATGAAGTATCCGGAGATTTGGAATTTACAACAACCGGTTCTTGTGCCGATTACATTACCTGGAACAATGCTACTTCGCATCAGGCAGATTCTATTTATACAGTTGAAAAAACCAAGTCAAATATCGTAATTGATGGTGTTGCTGAAAGCGCCTGGGTAAATGCAATTCCCGCAGTAATTAAAAAAATTGCACATGAGAAGAAACCTGGTGAAATTTTGGATTTAAGTCTTTATCCACAATCGGAAACTGACTTAAAAGCGACCTACAAAGCACTCTGGACAGATGACGGAATGTATATGTTTATTGACGTACAGGATGACTTGGTTCGCTATCAGAATCCTGAATACCAATGGGAAAACGATGGTATTGAATTCTACTTTGCAAAAGCTGTTGGCGAAGGTAAAATTCAGGTTATTATTCCTGCCATGGTAGGAACAACCCATCCCAGTAAACCTGAAGCAAAAGATTTTGAATCAGGTTCTGCAACTGGTTCCGATCCCTCATACAAAGTTTTTGGTTTCGATGCAAATAACTGGGACGAAAGTACCTTTAAATGGGCCATCAAGAGAACTGCCACAGGATATGCTATGGAGGTGTATATGGACAAAGATATTGTTACCAACGGCAATAGCGAAACCCATTTTGGCAAGGATAAAATGTTTGCCGGTGATGTTAATGTTGACGAATCTGATGAAAAGCAAAATACAAATACTCCAGCATTGTATGTTCGTGAGGGTTAACTGGCCATGTTAGGTAATTCTAATCAGGAATATGCCAGTTCAAACTACTACGGATGGTTTAAGTTGGTCGATAATACAACCTCAGGCGAATTGGAATTTACTACTACCGGATCTTGTGCCGATTACATTACATGGAACAATGCAACTTCACATCAGGCTGATTCAATCTACAAAATCGAAAAATCTGCTGCTGCTATAACCATTGATGGTGTTGCTGAAATTGCATGGGATGAAGCAAATTTGTCCATTATTAAAAAGATTGCACATGAAAAGAAAGCTGGTGAAGTTTTGGATTTAAGTTTATATCCGCAATCGGAAACTGATTTATATGCGAAATATAAAGCATTGTGGAACGAAAACGGAGTTTACATGTTTATCGAAGTTAAAGACGACATGGTTCGCTACCAGAATCCTGAGTACCAATGGGAAAACGATGGTATTGAATTTTACTTTGCCAAAGCTAAAGGCGAAGGCAAAATTCAGGTAATTATTCCTGCTATGGTTGGCACAACTCATCCATCAAAACCTGAAGCGAAAGATTTTGAATCGGGTTCAGCGACAGGTTCCGACCCGGCGTACAAAGTTTTTGGTTTCGATGCAAACAATTGGGACGAATCAACATTCAACTGGGCCATTAAGAAAACAGATGTTGGTTACAACCTCGAAGTTTATATGGATAAAGACATTGTAACCAACGGTAACAGCGACACAAACTTTGGTTTAAATAAAATGTTTGCCGGTGATATTAATGTTGATGAAGCCGACGAAAAACAAAATACCAATACTCCGGCATTGTATGTTCGGGAAGGAACGCTCGCTTTGTTGGGAAACTCAAACCAGGAATATGCCAGTTCGAATTATTATGGCTGGTTTAAAATGGTGAATGAAATAACAACCGGAATTAGTGCAAATAACAATTCAGATTTTGTTGTTTTATACAACTCCGCCTATAAAGAAATTACAGTTAGATCAACACGTGAAGTTTCAGCTACTTTATACAATATTGCCGGACAAGCAATGACCGCAAGATTAGAAAACGGGAAAATGTCAGTTTCTGATGTAAATGCCGGGATTTATATCTTGAACGTCAAAGATGACCATGGCAATCATGTTGGTTCAAAGAAGATTGCGATTTTTTAGTTTTAATTAAGGGAAGGGATTTATTTCCTTCCCTTAAATTACTTTATTTGATTTATTAACGAGCATTAAGCTCATTTCCTCATTTAGTTTTAATCATAGTCTTTAGTTAATAGGGGGCAGAAATGCCCTTTATTTAAAAAAATCATTTATTTAGTTCAAATTCATGCGTAAATTATACAACAGACTGAAAGAAAGAAAATTGAATTCCTCAAAAACAGGAATTATCATCATATCGGTGTTTGCAACGCTCTGGTTTATCATACGGGTTTTGCCAAAACCAACAAGGGCAACTTACCCTTGCATGAGAGCAGCAGCCCCATTTATGTCAGGACTGGTAATTTATCTTCTTTCAATTTGGGGAGGTGGAGCGGCTTATCTTAATTTTAAACGGAACTGGTTAAAAACAAACTATCTGACTGCAATAAGTTTAATAATTGTTTTAGTAATTATTTCTGTGATTCCCATTATCTATAATAACAAAACTGCATTTTCAATTAACAACAGTGGATTATTACAAAACAATCAGACAAATACTCCATTTGGTTCAGCCATAGGATATTATCCGGGTCGCGTTGTCTGGGCATATAATCCAGACGCAACCAACGAAAATTGTAAAAATATTAAAGGCGATTATTGGTTTCAAAATACAAATAAAGATGTCGTTTCAAATATGATGTCCGATGCCATTTTAAAACTTACCGATTCGAAAGAGGTAAAGGAAGGATGGGACAAATTGTTTCGAAATTTCAATATAAGGCACGGAAAAGGAAAGACAGGTTATCAATCCGGAGAAAAGATTGTTATAAAAATAAACACAACCAATACATCAGAAACCCAATTCGAATATGGGGCAAGAATGGACGCAACTCCTGAAGTTCTATATGCAGTTTTGAAACAGTTAATTGAAGAAGTTGGAGTGAAACAGGAAGATATTGTAGCCGGTGATCCTTACCGGATTTTTGCTAATCCACTTTGGGACTTGTGCCATAACGACTTTCCCAATGTGCATTACATTGACGCACTTGGTAAAAATGGGCGTGAACAAACCAGAATTTCTGCAACAGAAGCTCTGGTTTTCAGTGATAAAAAAATCAAATCACGTTTGCCCGCCGATTATATGGATGCGGACTATATGATTAATATTCCCTGTCTGAAATCTCATGGTTCTGCCGGTATTTCGGTTGCAGCAAAAAACCATCAGGGGTCTGTTCTTGCCAGCAACCAAAGCGCAAATTCGCAAAGTGCAGGCCATCTTCATTACTGCTTTCCGGATGGTGACCATAATGCTATGAATCAGTTTCGCCATCTGGTTGATTATATGGGTCATGAAAAACTGGGGGGAAACACATTGTTATATATTGTAGATGCAATTTGGTCGGGTACCGACTGGAACGGAGCAGTTGAAAAATGGGGTATGAAACCCTTTAACAACGATTTTACTTCTTCATTATTTTTATCACAGGATGGCGTGGCAATAGAGTCAGTAACTTACGATTTCCTATATGCCGAATATTTATCGTTTCCACATTACAATGCATTTAAGGCCAAAGCCGATTATCCGGTTTGGCCGGCAGCGCAAGACTATATTCATCAGGCTGCATCTTCAGCACATTGGCCCAAAAGTATTCAATACGACCCCGAAGGCGATGGAACACCAATAGGAAGCCTCGGTGTTACCGAACACTGGAATAATTCTGACAGTAAGCAGTATTCCAATAATTTAACCGGCATTTCTGGTGGAATACATTTAGTAACAGTACCTCAGGGATTAGTGGCAAGCGAACCAATGCAATACGACCCTGTTCCTTTGCATTTTGAAACCACTTCAATCAATCTATTAATTGAAAATGGATTAAGGGTTTATCCTAATCCATTTTCCGAAAACTTAACTGTCGAATTATCTTCCCCCGCCAGTCAAAATGTAACGATTGAAATTTATGATAATTCTGCCAGGTTGATATATAATCGTCAGTTTAGTCCGGGAAAAACAATTCAGTTAACCGGGTTAGGACATCTTCATAAAGGCATTTACATTTTGAAAATAACTGTCAGTGAAAAAATTTATACTGTCAAAATAAGTAAATGAAGATTTAATGAGAAAATAAAATTTTGGAGATTAAATGGTAAAAAGTAATATTATGAAAACAAAAATAATAATAACGATAATCAGTTTTTTGTCAGTTGTAATTAACTTAAAAGGACAAGACCCGTGCATTCAACGTAGTTGGAAGGAGCCTTATAAAACATCATGGTTATTGAATGATGGAGGCAATCAGGCCAAACATATAATGCACTGGATGGAATACCTGGCAGTGCGCCCCGATGGGATGACAGCAACAGTTACCGGTTGGGACGAGGGGGGCTCAAATGTTACTGTTTTCAGTCCCGACGGAAATATTAAAAGTATTCCGGTAGGCTCAGGAACAGGAGGCTGGGGCAGGAATTCAATGATTGGGGTTGCATTGGATAATCAGTACACCTATCAACTCCTTTCTCAAAATGGCTGTGATGGTGGAAATACTTCCAATAATATTAATGGATTGCCTCAGTACCCCAAATGTGGCGACGCATATACCTGGAAAACAGTTCGTCGTTACAATATTTCGAATGGTGGACCGGCTGCTTTCGCCAAAGGATACGGTTATATGGGCGACATGTTAATTGTACATTCGGGACCTGGTGAATTAAAGGGAATTGCAATCCTGAACAACGAATTATTTGTGTCCGATGAATCCGGGGATTCGGTGAAGGTGTACAACAAAACCACAATGGATTCGAAACCACTTCGAAAATTTAAATTTGAAGGTGGAATTGGTCAGTTATCACCTGATAACTTGGGGGGAATGTGGATGTTACAACCCAAGACAAAACAAATTATTCGATTCGATATCATTACGGGAAATCTGCTGGGTCAGAAAATTACTTTTTCCGACGACGTAGTTCCAACAACATTCTTTGTCGATACAGTTGCCAACAGGATTTTAGTTGCGGATAATGGGATTAATCAAAACATCAGAATTTATACTGATATCGCCGGATCGCCAACTTTTTCTGCCACATTTGGAAATCAGTACGGACTATTTTCAGGAGTTGCAGGTAAATATGAGCCGTTAAAATTGTTCGATATAAAAGGTGTTGGCGCCGATGCCAACGGTAATATTTATGTTGCAAATTCTGCTCCCGGAGGCGGCGCTATTCTGCAGGCATATAAAGCGGATGGCGCTTTAATGTGGGACAAAAAAGGTTTGGTTTTCACTTCTACTGCGTGTGCCGACCCATTGCATATTGAAGATGTTTTTAGTGTAGATAAGCGGGTTAAAATGGACTATTCAAAAGTGGAATCAGGGACAGAATGGTCATTTGAAGCTTACACTTTAAATCGGTTTAAATATCCTGATGACCCAAGAATTCATGGAGGTTTTTATACATCCTCATGGATAAAATACATTAATGGACAGAAATTTCTGTTTGCCACAGATATGTATGCCAGTCAGTTAGCCGGGTTTCGATTTTCACCCGGAACCGATGGTGAAATAGCTATTCCCTGTTTACTAATGAATGTGGGCGGTTGGGATGTGAATTCCTCTTATCCAATCAGACTTGGTTCAGAAAAAGACTTTATCTGGATGGATAAAAATGGCGATGGTTCGATACAAAATGATGAATTCAGCTATAAATCGGGTTTCGATAATCCGTATTCAATGGCAATTTGGGTTGATGAAGAAGGGAATATCTGGAAAGGAATTCGCGAAAAGGGTGTAAGGTATATTCCTTTAAAAGAGGTAAATAGTTTTGGAGTTCCCATTTATGATTTTACTGATTCAAAAATACTGGATATTGCGAATGGTGAAATAGGAACAAACGGTGTAAAACGTTTGGTTTATAATCATGAGTCTGATGAACTTTATATCGCAGGTTTCAGCAAAAAAAGCCCTGATATAAAGCTGGACGGAAGTGGAACTGATACCTGGTGGAGTATGGGTTCTACAGTTTGCAAGTATAAAAATGTGTTGGATACACTTCAGAAAAATCCATCGGTAAATTTTAAAAATGTACAACCCGACTGGAGAATCTTTATTCCTTTTGCCGCCGGTGGCGAAGCAGGGTCGGAAAATAATGCAAAGTCATTTAATATTGGTGGCGATTACATGTTTATTGCCGTTGCCAGAAATGGTAATATCAACGTTTACAAACGCAGCAACGGTGAATATCTTGGGCAAATTAAACCCGGAGCCGAAATCAACAGGGAAAGTGGCTGGACAGATATAGACTATTCAATCAATATCACAAAAACTCCGGATGAATATTTGATTTTTAATGAGGAAAATGCTTTTGCCAAGGTGGTAATGTACAGGGTAAAAAGTTTTGAGACAAATGATAAGCTATTCGCAGACCTCATACCGTCAGATTTTGAAATATTAAATGCAAAGAATGAAGTTATTACCGATTTGGTGCAAAATCAACCTGTTCGGTTTCGAATAAATGTTAAAAATCAGGGACCAGGATTAGTTCGGTCAGGAAAGAATTTTACAGATGGGAAAAGCTTCAAAGTAAATTTCATTGTCAAAAATTTAACCACGGGCTTATCAAAAACTATTGCAGCCGACACCTGTTCCCTGGAATTGGCTTCAGGGAAATCGATAAATATAACTTCTTATAGTACTGAAAAACCTTATGAATGGATTGTAGATAAAGGAAAAATCAGCATAACCACGATGGTAAATCCCATGTTGGGATCCCATGTTACCGAATGTGACAGAACAAACAATACGCTGGTTTACAATACCCACAGCTATGACACGTTGCATATTGAATCCAATCCCATAAACCAATCAATTTATGTGGGTGGCTGTGCAACATTTATAACAGAAATTTTAGGTGACGGGCCAATTAGTTACAAGTGGTATGTGAATGGCATAGAACAAACCGGTTCGGAGAGTAATCAGTTGATGCTTAACAATGTGCCACTGAATCTGAATAATTCAAAAATCAAGGTTATCGCGACAAATCATTTAGGTAGTATAACGAGTTCTGAAGCCACCTTAATGGTTGATAATCCGTATGGTGAATCCAGAACCGGATATTTACTGAAGCAGAGCTGGTTCAATATTAAGGGCGTTACGCTGGGAGATCTGCGAAACCAGGCGAAATTTCCCAATAATCCCGATTCCGTCAGCTTCATCAGCAAATTCGAAGTGCCCGTGAATGTAGCAGATGATTACGGTGTAAAGGTATCGGGATGGTTAATTGCACCTGAAACCGGCAACTATATTTTTTATATTGCCAGTGACGATAATGGAGAACTTTGGTTAAGTACCGATTCACTTCCCCAAAATATAGGTAATAAACCAATTGCGTTTGTTCCTGTCTGGACTAATTCCCGCGAATATAATAAGTACACCGAACAGACCTCTGCAACGGTTTATCTTGAAGCAGGTAAGAAATACTATGTTGAAGCCTTGTTTAAAGAGGGTGTCGGTGGCGATAATTTGTCGGTTGCCTGGAAATTACCGGGTGGAGTTACTGAAATACCAATTTCCTCATCGCATTTGGCATTTTATACCCAAAGTCCCGCAGTTTCAGCCAACGATCTGAAATTTGAAAAAATGAATTTAGTTATTTTCCCATCTCCTGCCAATCAGTACATTAATGTCAGATTTGGTTCACTTGCAGGACAAGTGGAATACCTGGTGTCTGATGTATCGGGGAGAATAGTAAAATCAGGAAAACTGGATTTGATTGAAAATATGATTTCTAAAATAGATGTATCTGATTTACATACTGGTGTTTACATTTTGATAATTCATAAGTCTGAGAAAATTGCCAATGCAAAATTTACAATTAACAGATATTAGAGAAAATTGAAGAATGCCATTATTAAGAACAACATTTAAGCATTTAATAAGACAGTTTGCAATTGTTTTTATAATAGTCTGCCTGATGGTATTGATTATTCTTTTGGTATTCACTTTATAAATTTCTGTTGAAAATTAAATATTATGAGTCGGAAATTTCAAATACTTTTCATATTTTCTCAATTATTATTCCTGAATTATACAAACTCACAAATGCGGGCTCCCGAAGAATGGCTCAATTACGAGTCTGTAATGAATGTGAAAAACAACCAGCGGAATTACAATTTCGATGTTTATAGTATCAGTTCATCGGGCGAGGCCAACATTTTCTGGCCAGGAGAAAAAGCCCGGTTAACATTTCAGATTGTAAATAACACCAACGATGCGATTTCCTTTGATGCTAAAGTTGAGGTCATTCAATATGCAGCCAGAGGAATACCGAATGATATATGGCTGCCTGAAATGGTTAAAATAGCCGATATACAAACGATTCCTGTAAAAATAAATATTTTGGCCAATGGTTTTACCGATCTGAACCTTGAACCGGAAATACCTGAAATTTTTGGTGGTTATGCTATTGTTTTCGATTTGGGGAAATATGGTCGCCGGTTGGCAACCAGCGTTGTCCGCACCTTTAAAGCAAATCCTTTGGCTATTCAGTATCCCAAACAGGCGCTTGATGATATTGGTGCCGATTTTCTGAGCCGCATTGGCGTTCAGGCAATCCGAATGGGAATTTCATACATCCCAACCACCCATCGCGATTATATTTCTGAAATGGAAAAGCTTAATAAAAAACTGAAAGAATACAAGGATAAAAATATTACTGTCTTGCTCATGTTCATGGAAGGTCCAGCTTTGATTCCGCTGGGAAATCCCCGCTCATTCCTCGACGATGAGAATGTTTTTCTGAAGACCAAACAGGATTATGTCTGGCTTCCTGAGTTGGATGATGATTTTCAGAAGTTCGTCAAAAAAATATGTGTTTCAAATGGATGGCCAAATGGTTGCGTAACCGGGGTTCATCTTTGGAACGAACCCTGGGAAGGGATTTCCATTTCGGGCTGGCAGTCGGACATGCTGCGCTACCGCGAGATTTATACCGCAATGGCAAACGGTGTTTTGGAAGCACGAAAAGAGGGCGCTGACGTTCTGATTGGCGGTTGCGATTCGAACTCCAATGCCTGGGACAAGCTTTTTGCTGACGGGAAATTGGACTTTCTGCCTATTTTCGATTTCCTGTCAATTCATTACCAGGGAATGGAATCGCCTTGTTTGTACCCGCAATGGAACAACCGGAAAGACCACAAAGGCCGGGTTTTGATTTGGGATACCGAAAGTTGGGTGGGAAATACCGACGACCGGATTGCGACAGTTGTGGCAACCAACCGTTCAGCCGGATACGACCGCTCAATGGGGATTTACGGTGGATACATGATTTCGCGCCCACATACCGGCGAAGGAGCGCGTCAAAAGATTCGCACCAGCGAAGGAAACAAAGAAATTAAAGCTGTTCCATCGGTTTGGTCGCCGGCAGCAGCGCTTGGTGCAGTGCAGCATTTAATTGGCGAACGCGATTTTAAGGAATTATTGTTCAAAAACGGATTACCCTGGGTGATGTGTTTCGATGGATACAATAATAATCCGGATGATGCAACCATCATGGTTTGCGGCGATATTGGTGAAGCTTTTGGTGCCGAAAATATACTATTTCGTGGCGTCAGCGGAACACTGGAAGCCAATGAAAAAGCTGAAATAAGAAAGAAAATAAGCCAGTTGCCTGCCGGTTCTCCAGAATTGGAAAAACTTCAGAAGCAGCTTTCAGAGTACAAAGCCCTGACTGGAGGGAAAATGACCATTAAAGCTGATGCTTCTTTTTCGTTGTTCGATTTTTATGGAAACCAGGTTCCTGTAAAAGGCAGTAATATCGAAATTCCGCTTTCATTTCAGGGTTATTTTCTGCGTACCGATGGTTCAAAAGGGTCGTTTGAGAAACTGAAAAAGGCACTGGAAAAAGGATTTGTTGAAGGTTATGAACCTGTAGAAATCATTGCTAAAGATATGATTAGCCGTATTGAAGACAAACCTGTGATGGAATTGCAGATTACCAATATACTGAACCGGACTATCAGCGGAAATATTCAACTGAAATTGGGTAATCTGATTGTTAATATTCCTGATAAAGTAACATTGAAGGGCAACGAAACCCGGATTATACCGATTCAGATAATTGATGGTATAAGTGCGACCGATAATACTTATCCGCTTGAAGTTGTTTTCGATGCTGGAAAGGATGGAAAAGCATACCACCATGAAACCATGCATGTCAACCTGATTTCGAAATTAACACCCACTATCGATGGCAAACTGGATGAATGGACTAAAGCTGTGCCACAGATTATTTCTGCCGGAAAAGCAAGTTTGTCGGTGACCGAAGCAGCCTGGTACCCATTTAAACAGTTCGACCAAAAGGCTGAAGGATTGGCAAATGGTTATCTTGCCTACGACGAGCAGTACTTTTATTTTGCCTCAAAAGTGGCCGATAATACTCCGCATCCCGGAACTTATCGTTTCGAAACCAGGAACGATGATGAATTTTTTTATCCTGATCTGGCATATAAGCCCGATGCCAACTCTTCGTTCCGGAAAAAAGATGGAAAACGAAATGTAGGAGAAAATGATCAATGGGCTTTGCAAAATCCCAACGGAAGTGGTCGAATTATGAATTACTGGGAACCCGACGAGAATAATATAGGATTGGGCATTGACATGAATTTGCCAACAGACAAAACCACACAAGTTGCTTTTTATTTGCCCGGTTTCGATACATGGCGCACTGAAGTAGAATTCCGGGATTTAAATACCGGGACACTGATTACTTCGAAAACCTTTGACAAACTTTGGGATGGTTGTTATCTGGTTTACGAGCTGTCTGGAAATGTTCGTGTTAACTTTAAGGGAAACTGGTGGTACAATGTAAAACTTGCCGGCGTTTTCTTCGACAGAACCACGAACGAAGCCAACGGAAAAACCGTTGTTTATACTCTAAAAGATGATTTTGACACTAAGGGAAACTGGAAGGGAGTTTATGGGAAAGATGGATATTGGGTATTTGGAACTGAACCGAAATTACCTGCCGAGGTTAATGCAAAAGCTACCGATAATGAAGTTCTGATACCGTTGAAATGGCCCGAAGGCGTTCGTCATTTCTCTTACCGCAAAGACCCGGTTTTGCCCGATAACAGCGCCGGAATGGGGTTTGCCACCGACAATGTTCAGATTGCATTCAATGTAATTCCGATTGGCGAAGATGGCTACGAATCGACTCCGAAAGGAACCATGCCAAAATATGTAGGTTACAAGTGCACCGATTACGAATACGCGCTCAACCAGGTTGCTCCCGAATATGGTGGCGGAACCGAAATCTGGCGTTTGCTGGTGCCGGGAATGCCCGAAAAGCATTTCTATCCCCGACAACCCAAATCTCCGTTTGATGGGCCGGTGAAAAACGGAAAATTATCCATTACCCACGAAGGAAGTACCCGTATAACCGAATGCGCCATTCCGTGGAGCGAATTGCCAGATGTGAAAAAAGCGCTTGATGCGGGAAAAACCATCAAATTCTCCTTTCGTGTAAATGACAACGGGAACATGGGAAACTGTATGGAGTTGGCTCATGAACGCAGTGTTTCGAAGAAGAATTCAAGGGCATTTCACTGTTCATGGAAGGAACATTGGGCCAACGAAGTGGAATTTGCGTTTGAAAAATAGTTTTAAACCTAAAAGTGAAAATCATGATACGCGCAAACTCAATTACTACATTTTGCCTGTTGATGCTAATATTCTTTTCTGCCTGCAGTCAAAAACAACCCATTAGTTTGCATCCCGACAATCCGCATTACTTTCTATTTCGAGGTCAACCTACGGTTTTGATAGGCTCTACAGAACACTACGGAGCAGTTCTTAACCTCGATTTCGACTATGTAAAATATTTCGACGAACTTAAATCCAAAGGGTTAAATGTTACACGAACATTTACTGGTTTTTACGTGGAACCTCAGGGCGCTTTCGGCATCGCCCGGAACACACTCGCTCCGGGTGAGGGAAAACTAATTTGTCCATGGGCGCGGAGCAACGAGGCTGGTTATGCTGGCGGGGGTAATAAATTCGACCTGAACAAATGGGATGAAGCTTATTTTGTACGCTTAAAAGATTTTATAAGCGAAGCGGGGAAGCGCGACATTGTTGTAGAACTGGATTTGTTTTCAAATATTTATGATACAATTCAGTGGAAACTAAGCCCACTTAATTTCACAAACAATATCAACAATCTTGCACCAATCAGAGATCATAAGGAGATTTTATCCCTGAAACATCCTGAAATAATTAAGATTCAGGAACAAATGGTAGAAAAAATTCTCTCAGAATTAAATGATTTCGACAACCTGTATTACGAGATTTGCAACGAACCCTATTTTGGTGATCTTTTGGCACTTGATACATGGGAAAAACACATGACGGAATTTACCCACAAAACAGAAAGCAAACTGGGCAAAAAGCATCTCATTTCAAATAATATAGCCAATGGATCTGAAAAAATAGAGAACCTTAACAATGGTGTTTCTATCGCCAATTTTCATTATGCAAAACCTCCTGTTGCTGTTGAATTAAACTACTCCCTGAACTTGCCAGTTGGCGATAACGAAACTGGTTTTAACGGAATAGAGGATGTTCATTACCGGACAGAGGCCTGGGATTTCATGGTAGCAGGAGGTGCATTGTTTAATAACCTTGATTATTCATTTGCTACAGGTCATGAAGATGGAAGTTTCAAAGTTGCACCAGGACAACCTGGTGGTGGTGGTCAGGCATTACGTTCACAGCTTCAAAATCTTAAAAATGTAATTGACAGTCTCGACTTTGTCAAAATGAAACCTTCAAATGAACTCATTAAAAATAAACTGAAAGGTATGACTACTGCAAGAGTACTTGCTAATGAAGGTAATCAATACCTTGTGTACCTAAACAATGCAATTGGCATTTCACCTTCAGAAGGTTCTAAAACCGAGGTTTTTAATATCCTGATTGAACTTTCAAAAGGCAATTACACCGGAACATGGATTGACCCCATATCAGGACTCAGAAGCTCTTTCCCTTTAAACCACAGCGGTGGCGAAATGGAATTAATCACCCCGCCATTTATTGAAGATATGGCACTTTTAATCAGAAAAAGATAATCTCGCAATGAAATTTTTGGTGAATTGTATTTTTTTTGTTTGCGTGAACTTGTTCGCCATCACCAATATTTCAGGACAAATTGAAATTGAGGGTGATAAGGTTGTAAATGAATTTACGCCATCAAAAGCCGTTTATTTTGACTGGATAAACAGAAGTTGGTACGGTTCAAATCAGGATAAAATTGGGGCCAATCTCCGTTTTTTCAAATGGCTGCACGACGAATATGGGATGCAGCTTGATATTTACCTGATGGATGCCGGCGACATCGACCAGGGGCCAAACTGCGCAAATTCTCATGGTTTGCCAGCCTATGGATCGCTCGAAACGGAGTGGTTTAAAAGGCGATTTCCTGATGGTTTTGCTCCGCTTGTTGAGTTGGCTAAGTCGTTCAATTGCCGACTGGGTATTTGGCTGGGGCCCGATGGGTATGGTACTTCTGCGGAAGAGGCCGGAAAACGGAAGGAAATGATGGTGAAATTCTGCAAGGAGTACGATTTTTCGTTATTCAAATTCGATGCCTGTTGTTCCGACCTAAGCCCGGAGAACCAACAATATTTTATTGAAACCATTAAGGAATGTCGTCGCCATTCCCCCGATCTCATCGTGCTAAATCACCGGATTACACTTAACGAAGAAGCACGAAAACACACCACAACTTTTTTGTGGGAAGGACGCGAAACGTATGTGGATGTAAATATCTCCAACGATGTATCTGCCCCTCATCACAGGGCATCGAACTTGTCGCGGGGACTGCCACCCAATCTCAACCGCCTTACTGAAGATCATGGAGTTTGCTTTTCATCGGCTTTGGAAGCATGGGACGATGATTTAATTTTGCAGGCTTTCAACCGGAACCTTATCCTTTCGCCCGAAATATATGGGAACCCGTTTTTATTGAACGACGATGCAATTGCACGCCTTGCGCGAATCTATAATATCCACAGGTTGTATAACGATATTTTGGTGAGTGGGATTAACCTTCAGGAAGAACAATATGGAAAGTTTGCCGTTTCGCGCGGCGACCGTTCAACCCGGCTAATCACTTTGCGAAACCTTTCCTGGCTGCCTGTTCAGGTGCCGGTTAAACTCGACGAATCAATTGGATTAAGTGAGCAGGGTGATGTAGAAGTTTTACAATACCATCCAACCGAAAGGTATTTGGGTAAATTCAAACCTGGAGAAACATTCAATTTAACCGTACAGCCCTTTCGCGCCTGTCTCATAAAAGTCTCGACCAAACCCGATAAAGAAATTATTCTGAAAGGTGTTAATTATCAGGTAAAAAAATACCTGCCCGGTCAACCGGCAGTATTCGACCTATTTGGATTTGCAGGAGAAACAATAAAGTTTTCCATCTCGGGCAACGGACGGTCGTTTCGAAAAGCTACACTTAACGGGAAAGTGTTACCAGGGTTTGTAAATGGAGAGCAGACATCATTTACATTTCAGGGTATCAACAAAAATGCCCAAACCCTTAAAAAACTTGGGGACATGCAGCTATCACAAGTTCCTGAAAATTCACAAAGGCTGAAGGAAACGTGCTTGTTTGCTGCCGATAATAACGCGCTTGAAGTTCGTGAGCTTTTAAAATCGGGAGCTACCAGCAACCCGGTGGTTCAGGCTTGTCGTGATGCCTTTTTCAACGACACCATTTTTACCGGGTTGGGGGTTTGGGACCGTTTTGCATTCGACGGTGATTTATCTACCTCGTTTAAAGTTCGCCGTTTCGATTACTTGGATATGAAGGAAAACAATGGCGCTTTTCGGCTCGACATGGGCGAACCGCTTAACCTTGACAAACTTTTATTGAAAGGAGTTCCTGAAGGTTTTTATCCTGATAAAATTGAAATATCAAATAACTTATCAAGATGGGAATCAGTCAGGTATAGCAGGGAGGAATCTCTGGTTACGGTATTCCCGCCATCTGGCATCTCATTTCGGTACCTGCGTATATCGAAATCACCGGTTAAAGTAGCCGAAATTGAAGGTTATTTTAACGGAACCATCGTTTCGCGCAAGAATTGGCGTGCTTCCAATCTTTTTAACCATTCAAACAGTGATGCCGTTAAACTTTGCTGGAATTGGAAAGGTGAAATTTCAGGAATCGGGAAAAATGCAAGGCTCTCCGTCACGGTGCCTGCAACTTGCCCGGAAGGCAGTCTGTTTGCCTTTTTGATTTCCGATGGCGAAATAATAGCAGCCAACGACCGTGCCCCATCATTTTTATACAATAACTGGGAACATTTCAGCATTCCCAATAAAAACTACACCTTCTACATCCCAATACCCACGCACTTGGAAGGTAAAAAAATTGAGGTAATGCTTATGTCAGCAGTTGGTGATGTTGGAGATATAAAACCTGAAGTGTGGGTTTCAAATCCTGATTTATTTGAAAAGGCTGAACTGGTACTTGAATAGTTTAAACGTATCTCAAGCATGAAAAACAGAAAAATTATCTGCTCACCAGGTTCCCTTTTTTTAGGCATAACTGTACTCTTTTTATTATCGGCAACAGAGCCCCCGGTTCGTAAAAACGTAATCGTACTCACTCCTGAAAGTGGTTTAATGACAGAGACAATCAACGCGGCAGTGGATCAATGCTCTGCCAATGGCGGAGGCATCGTAAGGTTTTCCCGGGGAACCTATCTGTCCGGCACAATAGAATTAAAGAGCAATGTGACGATTTTTTTCGAAAAAGGGGCAATCTTGCAAGGAAGCGACAAATATTCCGATTATCGGAACGATGCTTTCATTTTCGGAAAAGACCTTTTAAATATCTCTATACAAGGCGAAGGTGTTATTGATGGCATCGATTGCTATAACCCAAAGGGTGAGGAAGGATTTCGGGGACCGCATTGCATCCGGCTTATCAATTGCAGAAAAATTCAGATTAAGGGAATCACAATCAAAAATTCGGCAAACTGGGCTATCAACTGTCGTTACTGTTCCGGTGCAGTGGTTGAAAATGTTTCGATACGTGCCGGTCACGACGGACTTCATACCCGTTTCTGTGATAATTTTACCGTTAAAGGTTGCGACTTCCGAACTGGCGATGATGCTTTCGCCGGAAATGACAACCGGGATTTCGAAATAACCGATTGTAAGATAAATACTTCTTGCAACGGGTTCCGAATGGGTTGCCTCAATTTTACCGTAAAACGCTGTCAGATTTGGGGTCCCGGAGAGTCGGTTCATAAAATACAGAAACGAAATAACATGCTTGCTGCTTTCGTACACTTTTCACCAAAAGATGAAAATCCGAAATTGCAAAGCGGGAACTGGCTGATTGAAGATGTGACGGTTGATAATGTCGATCAGTTTTATGTGTACAATTTTCAGGAAGGATTGTGGCAAACCGGACAACCTGCAACAAGTGTTCAGTTTAAAAACATACAGGCAACAAAGATACTCGGAGCCTTTAATATCATTGGTGATGTCGATTTAAAATTTAACCTTAAGATTGAAAATTCTTCGTTTACTTTCCGCGATGGTGCCGATTATCAGGGCGATCGGTTTGAAGGCGCAAAACTGCTTTCTCCGGCACTTTTTAATGCAAGTAGTTTCGATAAGCTATTGCTACGGAATGTTACTTTTAATAAAAAAGTAGATGCACCAATCCTGAATTGCACTTCAGGGAATTCGCTCATCCTTGATCGTGTTACCTTCAATACGGGCGGTAGTTCTTTGCCATATAAAATTGAAATGGTGAAAGAATTCAAAATAAGGAAATAGAAAATCACATGTAATTAAGTTGTTAATAATCGATGATATGAAACTAAAAATAGTAATAATCATTCTGGCAGCAGTAAACCTGTTTGGTTGTTCAAAAAACAAACCGACCTCGTTAACCAGCTATGTAAATCCATTTATCGGTACTTCCGGTCACGGTCATACTTTTCCCGGAGCCACCGTTCCGTTTGGAATGGAGCAATTGAGTCCTGATACTTACAACGAAGGCTGGGACTGGTGTTCAGGCTATCATTATTCCGATAGTTCAATAATGGGTTTCAGCCATACCCATTTGAGCGGAACAGGACGTGGCGAACTGCTCGATGTGCTGATGATGCCAACAACAGGCGCGGTTCAGTTTGACCCTGGTACACGCGAAAATCCTGACAGTGGTTATCGTTCGCGCTTTTCGCATCAGTCAGAAATTGCCAAACCCGGCTATTATTCGGTTATGCTCGATGATTACCAGATAAAAGCAGAACTAACAACAACATGCAGAGCAGGTTTTCATCGCTATTCATTTGCCAACACTGAAAAAGCAAACCTGCTGATTGACATGGCGCATAGTTTTAAAACCGATTCTATTTTGAATGGCTCTGTTCGGATAATAAACGACAGTCTTATTGTAGGTTCACACCGCTCGAAAGGATGGGGTGAAGGTGATGAGAAATATTTCGCTGAACATCAGGTGTTTTTTGCTGCGCGACTGTCACGGCCTTTAATTAATGCTTCATTCTCGGTTGATGGTGAGATTGTTAAAAATGTGAAGGAAGTTAATGGAAAACAGGTGAAAGCCAACCTGGTTTTTGACATTTCGAAACACAAGGATCTGTTGGTTAAGGTTGGAATTTCGGCAGTGGATTTGGATGGTGCACTAAAAAATGTTGATGCCGAAATTCCGGATTGGGACTTTGATAATATTGTAAAACTGGCAGATAACGATTGGAATGAAATCTTAAAAACTTTCGTTGTAAACGATTCAAATCAGGCTAATAAGGAAACTTTTTATACTGCGGTTTACCATGCATGTGTTGCTCCGTTTACAGCAAGCGATGACGATGGAAGGTTCATGGGCTTCGACCATCAGATAAAACAAGGCAGCGGATTTACTATGCTCACCGGACTTTCACTTTGGGATACTTTCAGGGCGGCAAACCCATTGTACACAATTGTATCACCAAACAGGGTTTCGGATATCATTAATTCAATGCTTGTTCAGTATGAACAATACGGTTTGCTCCCGATTTGGCCTTTGTGCAACAGCGAAACAAATTGCATGATTGGGTACCATTCCATTCCTGTAATTGCAGATGCCTACCTTAAAGGAATCGGTGGGTTTGATGCAGAAAAAGCTTTCGAAGCCATGAAAAAAAGTGCCATGCAGGATGATTTTGATGTTCAGTACCTTAAAAAATACAATTACATCCCGCGTGATTTAGCACCTGCGATTTCGGTTGCCCGAACTTTGGAATATGCTTTCGACGACTGGTGTATTGCGCAAATGGCCTTAAAAATGGGCAAAACAGAGGATTACAATTATTTCTCAAAACGCGGAAAAGCGTTCGAAAACCTGTTCGATACCAGCATTGGTT
>Ga0100400_1000935_pt1 | contig 20658 bp, 14 predicted proteins | sample CryGeymeta201524_FD_80420 | JGI IMG/M metagenome (GOLD analysis project Ga0100400, IMG submission 80420) | Groundwater microbial communities from Crystal Geyser aquifers in Utah, USA - Crystal Geyser metaG 2015-24 | ecosystem: Environmental > Aquatic > Deep subsurface > Groundwater | place: USA... | reverse complement strand
CGGGGTTTGGTTTCCGCACGAATGAATTCTAATGCATTCTACGAAATCTATCAAAACTACCAGTACGAAAGTTATTTTCAACCCGAAAAAATTGGCGAATTATCGTATTTATCAGTTTATAAACCAATTATCAATAACCGTGGACAAATTCTGGGCGCCATCAATTTGCCGTATTTTATTACCCAGGACAAATACAGCCAGGAAATTTCAACTTTTATTGTGGCATTTATCAATTTGTATGTGTTACTGCTTTTGGCGAGTATTGTTCTCGCCGTATTTATTGCCAACGAAATTACACGTCCGCTGGTGGTTATTCAGGAAAATTTGCAAAAAATGCAGTTGGGAAAACACAACGAACCGATTTATTACCGGCGTAACGACGAAATTGGCAGTCTGGTAAAAGAGTACAACAAAAAAGTTGAGGAACTCGCCGTCAGCGCCGAACTTTTAGCACGGTCGGAGCGCGAATCGGCATGGCGCGAAATGGCCAAGCAGGTTGCCCACGAAATTAAAAATCCGCTTACCCCGATGAAGTTGAATATCCAATATTTGCAGCGAGCAAAGAAAAAAGGAAAAGAATACGACGAACATATTGAAAGGGTAACTGCAATTTTAATCGAGCAAATCGACAACCTATCGAATATTGCCACCGAGTTCTCGAATTTTGCACAGATTCCGAATGCGAGAAATCAGGTTTTTGAACTTGTCGCTCAAATGAAAAAAGTAATTGGTTTGTTTGAAACCGATGAACGGGCCGCCATCGAATTTAATTACAAAGGATTCGAAGACATTAAAGTAAATGCCGATCGCGAGCAGCTTTCGCGTGCCATAATCAATCTGGTGAAAAATGCAATACAATCAATCCCCGAAAACAGGAAAGGTAAAATCGAAATCTCGCTTAACCGTCGCGAACATAAAGCGGTTATTGTAGTTTCCGACGATGGACAAGGAATTCCGGTTGAATTGCGCGACAAATTGTTTAGTCCCAGTTTTACCACCAAAACCAGTGGAATGGGCCTCGGTTTGGCCATTGTAAAAAACATTGTCGAAAATTTTTCGGGCCGTGTTTGGTTCGAAACTGAATTGGAAAAAGGGACTACTTTTTATGTTGAAATTCCGGTTTATGAAAACACCAACACCGAAAGTTTTTCTTAAACCTGAAATTGCACAAATCCATGATTTCTCTTATCCTTGCATTCTGATATTTTATTATTCCAACATTCTAATATTCAAAACATGGTTCCACTTTCGTTTAAAGAAATTTCAGAACGGTTAAAACAGATGTATTTACCTGAAATTGATTTGGTCATTGGTATTGGGTCGGGCGGGGTGCCACCGGCAACTTTTGTGGCCTTTTATTTAAATGCCGATTTAGAAATAATAACACTGAATTACCGCGACGAAAAAAATAACCCGCGTTTCAACGAACCCAAAGTATTGCACAAACCGTTGTGGAGCCTCGAAGGGAAACGAATTTTACTGGTAGATGATGTTTCGGTATCGGGCAAAACAATGAACGCCGCACTCGAACTGCTAAAAGGATACAATGTGAAAACCCTTGCTATGAAAGGGAAAGCCGATTTTGTGCTTTTCCCCGAAATTAAGGATTGTGTAAAATGGCCGTGGAAGGAGTAAGAGTTCAAAGATTGGAGTTTAGAGTTTAGAGTTCAAAGTTCAGTGTTGTTCATTTTTGGATTTTAACCCAATGCTTTAGCTTTCGGATTCAAACTTAGAATACATAACGTGGCTTTAGCATTTAACTGATAAAAAGTTAAAATGAATAAAAACTAATTTTAAAAAAACATCGATGAAAACTAACCTTTTGCTTTTTTGTGTTGCAATTTTCACGCTTGTATCGTGCAACCAGCCAAACAAAACCATTAAACCCGGCGAAATCTGGCCCGACAATAACGGAGTTCACATCAACGCTCACGGTGGCGGGATTCTTTTTCATAACGGAAAATATTACTGGTTTGGCGAACATAAAATCGAAGGGGAGAAGGGCAATAAAGCATGGGTTGGAGTGCATTGCTACTCTTCAAAAAACCTGGCCGACTGGACCGACGAGGGTATCGCGCTTGAAGTGGTGAAAAACGACACGCTTAGCGATATTACTGAAGGTTGTGTTTTGGAACGTCCAAAGGTAATTTACAACCCGCAAACCAAAAAATTCGTCTTATGGTTTCATTTAGAACTAAAAGGAAAGGGTTACGAGGCTTCCCGAGCCGGAGTTGCTGTAAGCGATAATGTAACCGGGCCGTATCAATTTGTGAAAAGTTTTCGCCCCAATGCCGGTTACTGGCCTCAAAATGTAAAAGATATACACAAGCAGCCGGTTCCCGAAACCACTTTGAGCAAATACTGTGGTGGAAAAGGTTGTTTGCCGGCCCATCCCGACACTGTGAATCTTTTAGGCCGCGATTTTGCCGGTGGACAAATGGCACGCGACCAAAACCTGTTTGTTGACTACGATGGAAAGGCTTACCACATTTATTCCTCCGAAGAAAACAGCACCCTGCATATTTCGCAACTTACCGATGATTATTTATCGGACACGGGAAATTTCATCCGGGCATTTTCTAATCGTTATATGGAAGCGCCTGCTATGTTTAAACACAACGGGAAATATTTTCTGATTGCTTCTGATTGCACCGGTTGGGCGCCAAATGCAGCACGTTTGGCCTGGGCGCCAACGGTTTTTGGTCCGTGGGAAGAACTTGGAAATCCTTGCTTAGGCGCTGAGGCTGAGCTTACTTTCCGCTCGCAAAGCACTTTTGTTTTACCGGTTGAGGGAAAGAAAAACGCCTTTATTTACCTGGGTGACCGCTGGGCTCCGGAGAATGCCATCGATGGCCGTTATATTTGGCTGCCTGTTCAGTTTAACGAAAACGGAATTCCGTTTTTGGAATGGATGGAGGAATGGGATTTGAGTTTTTTTGACTAAAGTGAAATCCTGTTCTCCACCTGTTTCAACATATCGGAATAAGAGGCGTCCCATTTTTCATTCATTCGACCAACTTTCAAAACAAACGGTTCACAGAGAACAAGAATGATTTCCGGAAATAAGGCTCTTGTTTTTTCAAGTAATGCCTGGTAAACTTCCTGATATTGTTCACCCGAAACTGAAGGTTGTCGGTTAAACACTATTGAATTGGCATCATTCACACCCGAAGAATGCTTAACACATCGGGTTTTAAATCAATCGTGTCAGCCTGCCAGCGTTTTTCGAGGTCGGTTACTTTGTTGCCGCTGATTCCAACGGTTGTGAAATTTGCAGTTTTTCCTGGGATAATCAGCGCCCACGCGACTGGCAATGCTGAAAGCATAACCGTGTCCCATGATGTGGTTCGGGTCTTCGTTTCGCCCGCAGTTTCCATTGGTTATCGAGTCAGCCTGAAAAAGAATGACCGCACCTCTGCGTGTTAATTTTGGCAAAGTCTGAAAGTTCCGCTCCCGATGCATCAACCAAATGAGGCGGTGTTACAGCTTCGAGATAGTTGTAAACTTTGTCGATTACTTTGATAATTCCCTCTGCAGTCGGAATGTTGTAAGGTGTTTCGTACTCGGGTTGCATTAAATGCAATGGTGTGGTTACATCGTTTTGTTGATTAGTTTTCTGACTGTTTTGGGATAAGCCAACAACTGGAAACAACAATGCAAATGCAAAAATATTTCTGTTCATATCAATAAAAGTAAGTCATTACAATTTCAGGTCAGCCGTTCTCCCCTTTTCAATTTTCAAATCATACGTTTTGCCGGCATAAATCACTTTGCACGGATTCCCTGATTTATTTAAAACACTGGCTTTTGTAATTTTCCCGTCTTTCCAGTCCATCGAAATTTCAAATCCGCCACGGGCACAAAGTCCTTTTACCGAACCCTCTTTCCATACTTCGGGAAGGGCAGGCATCAGGGTTATTTCGTTTTCGCCTGATTGCACAAGAATTTCGGCAAAGGCTGCCGATCCGCCAAAGTTACCGTCAATCTGGAACGGCGGGTGGGCATCAAAAAGGTTCGGATAAGTTCCGCCACCGTTACTCATGTTGGTGCGAATGCCATCGGGTTCCACATACCGCAGCAACTCGCGAATCATTTTGTAGGCCCGGTTTCCATCCTGCAGACGCGCCCAGAGATTAATGCGCCAGCCTTTCGACCAGCCGGTGGTTTCATCGCCTTTTATTTCCAGAGTTTTCCTGCAGGCTTCGGCAAGTTCAGGTGTTTTCAGTGGTGTAATGTGGTTGCCGGGGTGCAATCCGAACAAATGCGACTGATGGCGGTGTTGCGGTTCAGCATCTTCCCAATCATAATACCACTCCTGCAAATTACCTTTTTTACCCACCTGGTAAGGGTGTAAACGGGCAAGCGTACTTTCAAGTTCTTTTACAAATGCTTCATCAGTGTTCAGCGCTTTGGCCGCATCGATGGTATTTTCAAAACACGAGCGAATCATCGCCAGGTCGGCAGTGCCACCATACAATGTAGCACCTTGATACCCTTTATCGTTGATATAACGCAATTCGGGTGAAGTGGAAGGTGATGTAATGAGTTTCCCGTTTTTGTCTTCAACCAGCCAGCTTAGGCAAAATTCGGCGGCGCCTTTTAGCACAGGATATCCTTCGGCTTTCAGCCATTGTTTGTCCTGCGTAAATGAGTAATGTTCCCACAAATGGGTGCTTAACCAGGTTCCGCCCATGTACCAGTTGGCCCACACCGGGTCGCCTTCACCAAAATTGCCAACCGGATTGCTCATGGCCCAGATATCGGAGTTGTGACAGGCAGCCCAGCCTTTTTGTACTCCCAAAAATGTTTTTGCTGTTACTTCGCCGGTCTTCGACAGGTTGTTTACAAAAGTGAGCAGCGGGTTATGCATTTCTGAAAGATTGGTGGTTTCGGCCCCCCAGTAATTTTCTTCAGCATTGATGTTGATGGTGTAGTTACTGCTCCATGGCGGACGAATGTGAGGGTTCCACAGTCCCTGCAGGTTGGCCGGTACTCCGGGAGTCCGCGAGCTGGCAATCAGCAAATATCTTCCGTATTGAAAATAGAGGATTTCAAGATTTTTGTCCTCTTTCCCTTCGCCATAGCGTTTTAACCTTTCGCTGGTGGGCAGGTTGGGAGCGGTAGTTGCACCAAGTTGCAATTCAACCCGTTTGTAAAAGTGTTGGTAATCTGTAATGTGTGCTTTTTTCAAAGCTTCGAAAGATTTACCTGATGCCTTTTTCAGGTTCGATGCGGCAATTCCCAGGTAATCTTTTCCCTGTTTCACCGGGTCTTTGTCGAACCCGTTAAAACTTGTGGAGATGGAAACAAGAATAACCGCTTCGGTTGCACCTTTAACAATTAACGAACTGTCGGTTTTTACCACTTCTCCACCTGCATTTTTTATGGTGAAAATCGAAGCAAAACGGGTTCCCTTTGTTTCATCGAAAACCACTGCATTTTCTTTATTGCCTAAATAACCTGGCAGCGCCACTGTCGGGGCATATCCGCTGGCTGACATTTCAGTATTTCCGGTTTTGATTTTGTATTTTAACTGGCTGTCGAATTTAAGTTCGAAATCGAGTTTACCCTTTTTGTCGGCTGTAAGTTTAATAATAAACACCTGGTCGGGGTTCGAGATAAAATATTCACGGGTGTATTTCACGCCGCCTGTTTCGTAGGTTACTTTCGAAATCGCATTTGAAATATCGAGTTCGCGGTAATAGTTTTCCGCTTTCCCCTGATTGGCAAAATTGAGGTACATGGTTCCGAGAGGCGCATACGATTCGGAGAATTTGCCCTGGATTTTCTTTTGTAACTGGTCGGCAAGTTGGTAATCTTCGTTGGCCAGCGCCTCGCGGATGGCCGGAATATTCTTGTAAGCCTCCGGGTCCATGTACGGGTCAACCGGTCCGCCCGACCAAAGTGTAATGTCGTTCAGATAAATTTTGTCGGATTCTACCCCGCCAAAAACAGAGGCTCCGGCAGTTCCGTTGCCAAGCACCAGCGATTCCTCGAAATGTTGGGCAGGTTGGTTATACCACAATTTATCGGGCGATTGGGAAAAAGCTGTGAAACTAAGTATTCCCAGTAAAAAAGTCATTAGGTTTTTCATTTTGATTTTGTTTTCAGCGTTACTAAAAATGGTTACAAACACCATCAATCCATTTTGGGATAGATATTTAATTTGTAAATATAACTTGTATCGGTTCACCAACAATTAATTTTCAAAGTGAAATTGTTACGTGACAATTATATGCTGTAATGTAAATGAAGATAACTATGATTCTATTTCAACGGCAAATCAATAATTTCGAGTGCCCATTTGCCCATTTCCAAATCATGTTGTACATTTTTTAAAGCAAACAGTTTAGTTCCCGGTTTATTGGCAAATACATGGTGGATATCCATCCTTGGTTTGTTCTGGTTGGATAAGTAACCCGGGTAAGGCAGAACTTTGACTGATTTTGTGGCTGTAAAACTTTCAGCATCTAATTAGTATAAAGTTTCAGCATTGTATGCAGTCCAATAATAATCTGAACCAACAACAAAGTAAGTATTCAATGATTCGCAATAATCAAGGGATTTGATAATGTTACGTGGGATATCGATAGAGCCAACCACTGGAAGATTCGTGTTAAAAGCAGGAGATAGGTAATCTGGAGTTTTAAAAATCTTTTTATTTGCGGCGATCAGTTTTTTACTATCTGGTGTCAGCCAAATTGCTGGCCCGGTTTCTACCAGCCAAAGGGGAATTGTATCTTTGGCTGCTCCATTGGCAATATTTACCACCAGTATTCCACCGGGTGTTAATCCTGTTCGGGTCGCATATAATAAAGGCTGATCAGGTGCTTTAACTATTAGGGTTTTCTCATAAATAGTTCCATTTGTTCCTGCACGAAATGTTACACCGGTTTTAAGATTCAGACTGTATAAGTACGTCCATTGATCTATGTCAGGAGCAATATAACACCAGTCATTTTCACTAATGACAATATCAAATGGTACACAATCAGTTTCATAAAATCGTTTAATTTCAAATGATTGCGCGTCAAATAAATCAACAATTGCCCGGTTGTACCCAATTGCCAAAGTTTTTCCATCCTTTGAAACATCAATGCAATTTGGGGTTTTGCTAAGTGGCACAGCATAAAGTGAATCGTTGTCAGGGAGTTTATATAAAAGCTGGTTTGGTTTCTGGGTAAGTACATACAAATAACCGGATGTTTTGCAAAAATAGGCATCTTTTACTTTGCCTTCAATCCATTTTATTTTTGACAGATTGACCACCGGATCAGCATTTGTAACCTTCATAGTTACAAGTATTCCGGATGACAACCGTGGATTTGTGGATTCTATATTTATATGTTGCGAATAGTCTCCAGGCTGCAATCCTTCTCTGTTAATTGTGCATTGAACAGTGATTTGGTTGCCCCCGGATATGTTTCCGGAACTTTCGGAAAGTTGCAACCAGGATGGAATATCCCTTGCATACCACGAATTGTCGAAACTTCCTGGATTTGTTAGTGTAAAAGACAAAGTATTTTCCGATTCAAAATTCAAATATGCCACACTGCAAATCAAAAAGGGTTGGTCTGGGTTGGTGTTAGGATCGGCTCCTGGTTTCACACCATAACTCACAGAAATATTATAGCTGCATTTATCCATTTTGAAAATGAACCCAGTTTGACTTTTTTAAATATTTGTATTTTCTGATTAAATTTCATTGCCGTAAAATATAAGGTTATTTTATTACCAATAAAAAACCACACCAAAAGATAAATCGAACCTGCTTAAATTATTGTTCTCTTCTTCATTGAGATTTATTTCTTCGGTCGAGTAAATAGTTTTTGCAGTTACTTTTCCCAATTTTGAACTGAACAGCAATGCATCCAAAGAAATTGCCAAACGAGGTTTTATGAAATATTTAAACCCGAAGTCAACATTTTGCCCAAGTGCAACTCCGGTAAGTAAAGTCTGTTGCCTCATTACTTCAACTTCGTCGCGTTAAAAACAAGGCCCAGTTCGCCATATAAAAAGTTGTAACCATCATATTCTTTACGAGTTAGTAATTTTGCGCTGCTGTAAAAACCATTATAAAGAATGCCAAGCCAATAATTTTTTGAAATCTGATAATTCAAGGTAAATTTTCCGATATTTCCAACTACCAGATCATCGCCGTACTTTTCTGCATCTTCTTTCGGGATACCTTGGTTTTGAAGATCTTCAATTACCTTTTCGGTATTGCCGACCATTAAACCTGATCCTAAATTGATACTCACCCGAAATGGATTCTCATGCTCAGTTTTTTTCGGTTATTTTTTTTCGGTTGATATCTATTCGGTTATTAAACTGGAAGAAGTTTGTACGTCGGTTTTAAGCTGATTTGGGTTCGTACCCTGATATGTCCATTCGACAACTTCTTTCTTTGATATCTTTCCTTTAGTGTAAACCCCTTTTGAGTTTTGTTTGAAATAAAGGAAATTCTTATTCTCTTTATAAATCAAACATTTTAAAGTGTCACCACCCGATAAAATTACCCGATCCTGCGCATTGACCTTAAAACAAAGTAAAAGCACAAAAAAAGCAGCGCAAAAAGTTTAGCACAAATTGGTTTCATGTCGGATTATATTGATTTTTGTTATTTTCTCTTAAAATATTCCAGCGAATATAATTCAAAACATTGGTTGGTTGAGCCATTTCGAAGATTTCAGTAAATTCGTTTTCGCTGGTGATATTGACACTTCCAGGTTTTACGGACGCTGAAAGGTCTTTTTTGAATTAAATCTGACAGCGTTCGCAGAAATTTTAAATACAGTCTCTTTTTAATCAGATTCAGTTTTAAAAATCCACGTGTTTATCAGTATTTATTTGAACCCAAACGATTAAGTTTGCGCCTTGATTTTAAAATTTAAATAAAGTGAAAAAACTATTTCTTTTAACCGTTGTTGCAGGAATCATATTTTCATGCGAACAATCATCAAAAACAAAACAGGAAATGAATCCATTTTTCGAAACCTATACGGCGCCTTTTGAAGTTCCGCCGTTTGACAAAATTCTGAACGCGCATTATCTGCCTGCTTTTCAGGAAGGGATGAAACAACACAACTCCGACATTGAAAAAATTGCAGCCAACACTGCAACACCCGATTTTGCAAATACAATTGAAGCGCTTGATCGCGGCGGCGATTTGCTCCGCAGAGTTTCTGTTGTTTTTTTCAATATAAAGGAGGCCAACACCAACGATTCAATTAATTCAATTGCCGAAGAAGTAGCGCCGTTACTTTCTCAGCACAATGACGCAATTGTTCTCAATGAATCCCTGTTTGCAAAAGTAAAAGCGGTGCATGACCAAAAAGAAAACCTGCAACTCAATCCTGAACAGGCACGTTTACTCGACGAAACTTTTAAGGATTTTGTGCGGGGTGGCGCCAATCTTCCGGCAGATAAAAAAGAGGAACTCAAAAAAGTAAACGAGCAACTTTCGTTGCTTGAACTGAAGTTCGACAAAAACCTGTTGGCAGAAACCAATAGCTTTAAACTGGTAATTGATAATCAGGACGATTTAGCCGGGCTGCCCGAAAATGTAATTGCAGGCGCTGCCGAACAGGCAAAAGCCGATGGAATGGAAGGTAAATGGGTGTTTACTCTACAAAAGCCAAGCTGGATTCCTTTCGTTACTTATTCGGAAAAACGCGAACTGCGCGAAAAAATTTACAAAGCCATGTTTAACCGTGGTGATAACAACAACGAAAACGACAACAAAGCCGTTATTAACCAATTTGTAAACCTGCGGCTGCAAAAAGCAAATATTCTGGGTTACGAAAGCTGGTCGGCTTATGTACTGGATAATACTATGGCCAAAAAACCTGAGAATGTGTATGCGTTGCTTCAAAAAGTTTTTAATCCGGCCATTATACGTGCAAAGGAAGAAGTAGCCGATATGCAGAAAATGGTTGACAGGGAAGGTGAGAATTTTAAAATTGAAAGTTGGGACTGGTGGTGTTATGCCGAAAAGGTTCGAATAGAAAAATATGCACTTGATGAAGAGCAGCTTCGTCCCTATTTCGAAGTGAATAATGTTCGGGATGGCGCATTTGCCGTGGCAACCAAATTATACGGACTGACTTTTACAAAATTGGAGAACATGCCGCTTTACCATCCCGAATGTCAGGTTTATGAAGTAAAAGATGCTGATGGTTCGCATATTGGTGTGATTTATCTCGACTTCTTCCCACGCGAATCGAAAAAAGGCGGTGCTTGGATGACCAACTACCGGGAACAGAAAACCTCTGCCGATGGAAAAAATGTACGTCCGGTTGTTTCGCTCACCTGCAATTTCTCGAAACCTGTTGGCGACAAACCTGCACTTTTGAGTTACGACGAAGTGGAAACATTCTTCCATGAATTTGGCCACGGTTTGCACGGTCTTTTATCTCAATGTACTTATGTTAGTATTGCCGGAACCAATGTGTCGCGCGACTTTGTGGAATTACCGTCGCAAATTATGGAGCATTGGGCAGCAGAACCAGAAGTGCTGAAAATGTATGCAAAACATTACCAGACCAGCGAAGTGATTCCACAGGAACTGATTGATAAAATGGACAAAGCCGGCAAATTTAACCAGGGATTTGTTACTTCAGAGTTTATCGCTGCCGCTTTCCTCGATATGGATTTTCACACCATTACAACACCGGGCGAAATCAATGTAAACGCTTTTGAAAAGAAATCAATGGAAAAAATCGGGCTGATTAAGGAAATCATTCCGCGATACCGTCCAACCTATTTTGCCCACGCTTTTTCGTGGGGATATTCAAGCGGTTACTACAGTTATACCTGGGCAGAAGTTCTTGATGCCGATGCATTTAATGCTTTTAAGGAAACCGGTGATATTTTTAACCAGGATGTTGCAAAATCATTCCGTACCAACGTGCTCGAACGTGGTAACACCGACGAACCAATGAAATTGTATATGAATTTCCGTGGCAAAGAACCGGGAATTGAACCGCTGCTGAAAAACAGAGGATTGCTTTAAGTAGATTGAAATATTCAGGAAAAACGCCGTTCAGATATTGATTTGAACGGCGTTTTTATTTGCGTTCATAGCCGAGAAAATGAATTGATCTGAAAAGTTGTAGATCAATTGTGAATTAACTTTATTTCTCATTGTTTTTAACCTTAGCAGCCCATCATAAATAACACGCCCATATCTTATGAACCTTATTTATAGCGTGTTTCTATTTTCATATAACGATGAATTTTCTGCTGGAAGTCATAAGAATACATCGGCTGGGTAAATTGTCAAATTCGATCTTCATAGAAATAAGGTAAATATGGTTAATTCATTTTTCTAAACTATTGGCTACTAAGGTTTAAGAGAATGAAATAAGGTTTTATAGAAGAAAATGTTGATTCATAAACTCTTAAAAGTTCTTCCCTCTTTTCATCCGGGGAAGAGAGAATTTCGAGAATTTCATTTTTAATTTAAGATACAGAATAGCATAAGTTGATAAAAGTGTAGTCAAAGCACATTTATTCCCTGATAAAAGTGTAGTCGGTGTCCCAATATTGTATTATTCCACCAAATCGTAAACCTCCGATCCGGTTACTTTTATCAAATCTTCAGGATTGATTTTGAACTGTAACCCGCGCTGGCCGGCGCTTACAAAAATGTGGTCGAACAACTGGCAGGTTTCGTGGATGAAAATCGGGTAGGGTTTTTTCATTCCCTATGGAGAGCATCCGCCACGAATGTAACCCGTTAACGGCAGCAACTCTTTCTGATGAACCATTGCACAGTTTTTATTCCCGGAGATTTTGGCTGCCTTTTTCAGTTCAACTTCAGCATTTCCGGGAATAACGCAAATAAAAACACCGGTTTTGTCGCCCCGGAGAACCAGAGTTTTAAAAATCTGTTCAATTTTTTCGCCTATCTTTTCGGCCAGGGTTGTAACACTCAGATCGGTTTCATCCACCTCGTATTCAACAAGTTCATAACTAATGGATTTGGCATCGAGAAGTCGGGCGGCGTTGGTTTTTTTCATGGTTTTAAAAATAGCTATAATCCCTCCCGTTCAACCGCAGCCCACAAATTGCTGACCGACAAACCGACTGCCAGTTCAAGATTTTCCTTTGCTTTTTGTTCATCGCCCAAACCTTTGTAACCCAGACTGACCAATAATCTGGAATTCGAAATCATGTCATTCAGCGCATACGGATAGATAGCCTTTGAAACGCCTTGATATGATTCGCCTTTGAAAAACATGGGATTTTTATCGGGCGGTTCAACAGGATATGTTGGAAGTACCCAATTTTCTTCGGAGATTTTTACCTGTGCAAAAAGGGTATTCGAAATCAGAATAATAAAAAGGAAAATGGCAAAGTGTGCCGGATTTGAAGAAATAAGTTTAGTTTTCATATTTTCATTTTTCAATCTTTTTTGGCATATTATAAACATAATCCAGATGGTTTGACCTGGAATGGAGTATTTCCAAAAACCGGTTCAAAGGTTCTTTATATTCAACTTTTGATAATCGTGGCATAATGCTATTTTTTATAAACTCCGTCTCTTGCTTTGTCAATTCTGCCTCCTGTATATCCGCACTCACCCATTCTCGGAGAGTTTACCACCGGCATTTCTGCGTAGTCGGCAAAATCTTCGCATGTTTCGGAATGTTTTGCTGAACATGCTTTGCAGTAAAATGCCTCACTATTGTACCAGCAAACTGCACATATATTTATTGCAGGTTTCTTTTTGCAAATTGAACACATAAATTTCAGCGGTTCGTTCCTTGAAAGCAGGATGATTTTATCCTTCAAATTAAGCTTGTATTGCTTTTTTGCATTCATGAATACCCTTGTTGTTGTGCCGTAATCGTAATCGTGAAATATTTTTATCCTTGGTTGAAATACATCTTCCACCAGGTCTTTCATTTTAATTTTGAAATTTTTATGTCCAAATCCGCTCAGGTGGCCGCAGCATTCGAGCCAGATATCGCGTAAAAATCCGTCGATGGTTTTCATCGGAGCATCGCCTTTTACCAGCAGGTGAAGAAACATTTCACCAGCTTCAACTTCAATATGGCAATAGTTTGAATGACTTTTACCATTGACCTCCTTTTCCATCAGGTTGAGGTGTTTTGCAAGGTGTCTTCCAATTTCAGATTGAGATAAAAGTTCATCGCAATAAAGGCATCTGCCTTCTGATTTGATTTCCTGTTCCATTTATTTAAGATTTTATAAGTTAATCGGTATAAACATGCAGCACCCAATCGCTGTAATTCAGCGTTCCAGGGTACATCCCCGGCGCCGTGAATTGCAGGGTTTTGTTTCCTTTAATGTGTTTTTTACCCGTTGATTCCCCGGTTGCCGGATTGTACCAGTAAAAGCTGAATTCCCTTTCACTGTCATTCTCTCCAATATTCAGGTTTATCATTCCGCCATATCTCAGGTAAACGATATATTCTTTGCGCGGAATTGCGAGACAAAAAGGTTGCGGATAGTCGCTAACCAGTTCGGGATGCGGAGACATTTTCCACCAGTTGATAGTCGCAAAAAACGATGCCACATGCTGCATTGAAACAGCGCCTTCATAATTGAATGAAGAAAGTTCAGCGCCCACTTCCAGCGGCCAGGTTCCCCCTGAGCCGGATGGCGCTTCGGGAACACTGCCCAGCCAAACGTGGCCTCCGCCATAAGTATGGCCTGCTGCGCCCGAGAGTATCGATCCCCAGGCTGCCAGCCGGATATCCTGCCCGGCAGGATTTCCTTCCACAAATTCGTACCACGGTTCGGTAATCACAATGGGTTTTGCCGGTTGGCGCTGGTATTCTTTTTTAATAATTACAGGAATCATTTCATTGGCATATTTTCCATGTCCCGTCTGGCTTTGATTGTAATCGAGCCAACTTTCATTATGCAAAACCTCACCAGTGGACCATTGCGGGGCTTCAGCACCTCCGTTCCAAAATGGCGGGGTATTATGCAAACCAACAATGCGGTTATAGTGGTCTTCCGATTTTACCATTTTACCAAGTTCTTTCCAGAAATCAAGTCCGAAACCCCCGTTATTGTGCATGTTATATTCGCCGGCCAGCACCCAGATTACATTGTAAGCGCCCAATCTGTGAACTAAATAACGCCACCAGCGCCGCATTTTTTCTTCGCCAATGGTTTTGTTTAGTTCAGGCCGGCTCCACCAACCATGAATCCAAACTGTGATCCCTTTTGAATTGGCATAAGCAATCATTTGCTCCACTTTTTTCATCTGGTCGGTATCCAATTCTGAATATGTTTTGTCGAGAAGCGAACTTTCTGCCCCCCAGCCATTTCCGGGAACAAAAAGCTGCCCGATGTTAAATCCTTTTGCTGCCCTGTCGTCAACCAACTTTTGAAAAGTTTCGAACTGAATGGTTCTTTTTGTCCAGTTCCACCAGGTATCGGCAATCCACAAAAAGGGTTCGCCATCGGCATATTGAAAATAACGGCCTGCATTTTCGCCCGAGTGTTTCACTTTAATTACTCCGTGCCGGGTGGGATTTTCTTTTAATTCGTCACTGCTCCAGTCGATTACTTCAATTTTACCTGTTTTGCCATTTAAAGCTTTATCTGCCGAAACCGATTTGTACTCCCATTTTCCGCTGAAAGGCGCTGCAAAGTTGACACGCCATTCGTTTCCTCCGTTCCAGAAACCAATCAATTTAATTTCTTTTCCTTTTGCTTCCCCGTAAATTCCTTTAAAATGAACCTCCAGTAAATCAACTGATTTTGTCGCGGGAATTTCTGCGTAAGGATTGGCGATTTTATTTTTCGATTGAAAAGAAATAGAATAAACTTCCCATTTGTGAATGGTTTGACTTTTGGTTTGATTGGCGAATACGAAAAAAACAAGGAGGAAAACAACAATTTTTAACACAGGTTTTATGTTCATAATAATAATTTACGTGTTTTATAAATCAATCTGAATACCCATCGTAATTGCCCGTGGCAAAGGATAAGTTCCATTGTCATTTCCGGGATTAAGCGGTTCGCTGACGGTTGGCGATTCAGGATCGCGTCCTGAATAACTTGTAAAAGTCATAATATTGGTTGCGTTTAAATAAATGCGGGTATTGTTCAGTTTAATATCGGAGAGAAACTTCTTTGGCAATTTATAACCCAGTTGAATATCTTTAATTCTCAGAAAAGAACCTTCTTCAAGAAACCATGTTGAAGCCCGGTCGTTTATGTTGGTATTGTTTATATCAGCACGAATATATTTTTCTGAAGGCCGTTCAGTGGTGTAGTAATTGAATGCAAAATCCTTTAACTTGTTGTGCCCCAGATCCTGCGAAGAAAATCCTTCAACAGAAGCTCTTAAATGGTTGTACACCTGGAAATTCTGCATCCCGTAGAAAAAAACCGAGAAATCGAAATTACTGTAAAAAGCTTCAAGGCTCAGGCTGTACATGAAATCGGGAACCGATTTTCCGATGATTGTGCGGTCAAGATCATTGATAACGCCATCGTTGTTCAGGTCTTTAAATTTAAGATCGCCTGGGCTTGGAATACCCGTAACTGGTTTGGCATGGAGGTATTTTCCTGTTTCATTAAAATCGCCGGAAGTAAGTATTCTTTCAGCTACATAACCATAAAAACTGCCAATGGTATGCCCGAGTGAGGTTAAATTGTTGCCCGAAAGAATTTCTCCGGGAATATATTTGACTTCATTTTTGTAGGTAGTAAAGTTGGCGGAGATATTATAATTGAATTTACCCTTCATCTTCTGATAAATTCCGGTAAACTCGAACCCCCTGTTTTGTATTTCACCCAGGTTCACCCAGGGATCTCCTGATCCGGAAATACGGCCATAAGCGGCTGACATGGGAATTTTAACCAACAAATCGTCCTGATTTTTGATGTAATATTCAGCGCTTAACTGTAACCGGTTGTCGAACATATTCAAATCAAATCCAAAATTCGACATCCCGGCGGCTTCCCATTTGATTGATGGATTACCAAAACTATTCAATACATTCAGCGCCGGCACAAGTCGCTGATCAATACCAAATACCGGCGAAAACTGATTGAACGCATCCATTAATGACTGATACTGAAAATAACCGATATTTGAATTGCCAGTTTTCCCCCATCCAAAGCGCAATTTGAGCATCGAAATCTCATCAATTCCGGTTAAAAAATCTTCATTTACTTTCCATGCAACCGATAGCGACGGGAAACTGCCCCACCTGTTCTCGGGACCAAAACGCGAATTTCCATCGTAACGCAAACTGGCGGTAAGCAGGTATTTACTTTTGAAATCATAGTTGACACGACCCAAATAGGATTCTGATGTAAAAGGGTAATAATAACTTCTCACTTGTCGCCCTTCTTCATACGACTGGCTGATTACATTCAGTTGTTCATACGGAAACCCCTGTGCAACGGCATTGATATCATTGTTTTGGATTTTTCGGATATGTTGTACCGCTGTTGCCCTGATATTGTGGTTGCCATATTTATTGCCGAATGTCAACTGATTTTCCCAGGAGTAGGATTTCCCCTCAAAATAACTTTCGGTAAGTTGTGCCTGGCCGCGGCTTCGAACGCCCAAATCGAAGGCGGGAAACCAGTTTTTTGATCTCCCGAAACTGATATCGATCGATGGCATGGTACGAAAATCAAACCATTTTAAAAATGTAGCTTCAAGATATATGCTTGCCAGAATATTGTTGCTGTAACTTTGAAAATCTCCGATTTCAATTGGTGCACGCGGATTTACTTTGTCGTTGTAACCGGTGTTGTTTACAATTTCTGTTGTCCCGTCGGGCATTACATATTCATACGGAATCTGCGGGCCTTCAAAACCTCCTTTATTATTTTCGTTGTACATGCGCATTAATGGTGAAGCAATGAGCGACACCTGCCAGGGATTTCCTTCCCAGGTACCTGGTGTTTGCGAATTGAGAAAAGCCAGGCTAAAAGTTTCTCCAATCTTTACATTTTTACTGATGTTAAAGTCGGAATTGGCGCGGAGGCTTAAACGCTCTGATGAGGATTTTAACAAAATTCCGTCTTCATTTAAATAGTTAACCGAAACAGAGTAATTCGAGTCGTCGCCTCCCCCCGAAATACGTGCGTTGTGGTTTTGTCCGAAAGCCGTGCGGGTAATCTCGTCCTGCCAGTTGGTTCCCTGTTGCCAGCCTTCCCCGTAATACCATTGTCTGAAATGATCTTCATAGGCTGTCGGAACAACAATATCATTTTCTTTTAAAATGGTTGAATAGAACGAGCTGTATTCACCGGCGTTCATTACTTCAAACTGGTCAGGCACTTTTTTAACCGAAAAAAAGCCGGAATAAGAAACTTTTGGTTTTCCTTTTACACCACGTCTCGTTGTAATAATAATTACGCCATTAGCGCCATCGGCGCCATAAATAGCTGTTGCTGATGCATCTTTTAAAACCTGAATGGTTTCAATATCGGTAGGATCGGTGTTTGAAAGATTACCTGTTATAACTCCATCGATAACATAAATCGGATTTGACGACTGATTAATTGACCCAACACCCCTGACCCGAATCTGTGCCTCGGTGCCCGGGCTGCCCGACTGTGCCACCAAAACTCCCGGCGCCCTGCCCTGCAAAGCCCTGGTGAAACTGGTTGCCGGCATTTTATTCAGCGCCTCTGATGTAACCACTGCGACAGAACCCGTTAAATCCGATTTTTTTATCGAACCATAACCAATAACAATAATTTCTTCCAGTCCGATTGGTTCTTCAGATAAAACAATACTGAAAAAACGTCTTCCGTCTAATGGAACCTGTTGTGTTCTCATTCCTATAAATGAAAACTTTAGTTCTTTTGATTTTGGCGGGAGTACAAGCGAAAATTCACCATTAATGCCTGTAATCGCACCTGATGTGCCGCTTTCATTAATAACGGTTACACCGGGAAGCGGATTGCTACTTTCGTCGATAACTCTACCCAGAATTTCGTCCGGTTGCTGCGAAACATGGCGTTCTTCTTTTTGAACAATAGGTTTTTCAGTTCCAAATTCAATTAAAATTAACCTGTTTTCCAGTTCGCGAAAAGAGTAGGGGAGACTTCCAAATACCTGCGTCAATGTTTCAGTCACCGTTTTGTTTTTAACATCGACATTGATTTTCATTGAAACATCAACTTCATCGTTATTGTAAAAAAAGCGATAACCGGTCTGTTTTTCAAGGGTATTGAAAAAATCCTGCAATGAGATATTGTTCAGATTCAACGTCAGTTTGTTGTTCTGGGCCCAAACAGGCGAAACCGATGTTAGAAAAATGAATAAAACGAAAATCCAGGATAATTTCATTACCGAAAATGTTTTTTATTACACAGGAAAACAGTGCAAATTTTGTCCTTACAAAGGGCTAAATTTATAAAAGATTTTTAATCAAAAACCTTAAAAATGGGTTCTCTGGATTTAAGTGAGGGAGATTTGTAATTATCAGGGTTTTTAAACAGAAGAGATTTTTAACTAACTTAATTGCTGCGGGGTTTTTCCGAGAAAATGGTAATTACATTTCCTTTGATATTGTAATCAACATATTGAGATATTCCGAAATAGGAGATAACCTCGAGAATGCTTTCACGTTCCAATGTGCCTGAAAAACGGCGTCCTTTCACAGTTTCATCGGCAAACTCAATTTCAACATCAAACCAACGTTCCAGTTTTTTCTCCAGCTCTTCAAGCGAGGTATTTCTGAAAACCAGGCGGCCATCGGTCCATTCGGTATCCGGGGCCAAATCGGTAAGGTTTTCAACGGTTATGGTGTGGTCGTCTTTTTTATAAAGTAGTTTTTGACCGGGATTTATCATTTCTACCGATTCTTCGTTTTTTACCTGCAAACTGCCGCTTACCAGCGTAACTGCCACATCTTCCTCGTCGGAGTAGGCTTTTAAATTAAACTCTGTTCCAAGAACTTTTACGTTGAGGTTGGCGGTGTTTACAAAAAACGGGTTATCAATATCTTTTTTTACCGAAAAGTAACCTTCTCCTTCAAGGTAAAGCTGGCGCGAACCATTTTTAAAATTATTACTGAAAGTGATTTTACTTCCCGAGTTAAGCCAAACCTTCGAACTGTCGGGGAGGATGATGGATGTTTTATCGCCAAAAGCACAAAAAACAGTGGTGGTTGAGTCGGACACTGGGTTAGGTTTTTGGGCAATCCAGTAAGTAAACGGAATAGCCAGCGCCAAAATAAACATGGCAGCATACCCCAAAATATGGAATATCTGAATTTTCTGAATTTCTTTCTCTTTGGCTACATGTGTTCTTTGAATGAAATTAATGATAGCCTGCTCAACATCATATTCCTCCTCGCTGCTGTTACTGGAACCTGAGCTATGCCAGATATCGTTTAAATCATTAAAAAAATCTTTGTTCTCCTGACTCTCGTTTACCCAGTTTTCAATTATTTTATTTTCCTCAGGAGTTGTTTCACCCGAAAACTTCCTGACAATTAGCTCGTTAATATCAAAATTAGTATTCAAAATAAATTAATTACGGTTGTTTACTTTCATGAGATGCCCGAAATTAGAAAAACCCTGTATTCGATGACACAACTTCTGGTTTAGCGGCATTAAATATGCATAATTATTTAATACAGCGTTAAATAAGAGGCTGTTTTTTCAGCAACTTTCCTATTTTTACACCAGATATAAACACTATACCGATGCAAAAATATTTGTTTTTTACCGTCTTATTGATTTTTTCTTTCATTGCGTTTTTTGCAAAAAGCCAGGTGCCGCAAAATGATACTTTGTATATTCCTGAATCGAAACAAATTCCGGTCATTGACGGATTGAATAACGATGAGGCCTGGCTTGACGCTGAATGGAAACCAATCAGCCAGATTTGGATGCCGTATAACAACCTGCCATCGAATTTAGGACAGGAAGCGGGGTTGCAGTTATGGGAAGGCCCTGATGATTTTACGGGTAAATTCAAGGTTTTGTGGTCATCAGAAACCAACCTGCTTTATTTTATGGTTGAAATCACGGATGATGTTTTTACCGGCGGATATGTTTACAACGAAAATCCGAACTCAGGCGGTGGTTATCCTAATTACGATATTGTCGAAGTTTTTATTGATGAAGACCGGTCGGGCGGTTTGCATGTGTTTGACGGGACTGGCAGTGTGGCCACCCAGTGGGGGACCAATGCCGAGAATGCCTTTTCTTATCATTTGGCCATTGATAAACCCGAACCCGATAAAGCTCAAACACAATTTAACGCGCTCGATATTTCAGGCACGAACTGGGGATACCCAAATCAGAAAGTGGCCAACTATGCCACGCACTTCCCGGGTTTTGCGGTTACCATCGATGGAAATAAATATATATGGGAGTTTTCGTTAAAAGTGTATAACGATAAGTATGTGAACTCAGATACTGAAGCCTCACGGGTTACTCTTCAGGCGGGCAAGGTAATGGGACTTTCGATGGCTTACTGCGATAACGACAACCCAAACGAAAGCCCGTTACGGCGCGACCACTTTTTTGGATCGGTGTATGTTCCGCCGGCAGCCTACAACGACCACTGGAAACAGGCCGACGGATATGGCGTGGCAAAACTCACTAAAAGCGTTTCCACCTCTTCGTATATTCCGAAAATAAATGACCAGATAAAAGTGAATAACAAAGTTGTAAACGGAAAGCTTT
>Ga0100400_1000913_pt1 | contig 20884 bp, 22 predicted proteins | sample CryGeymeta201524_FD_80420 | JGI IMG/M metagenome (GOLD analysis project Ga0100400, IMG submission 80420) | Groundwater microbial communities from Crystal Geyser aquifers in Utah, USA - Crystal Geyser metaG 2015-24 | ecosystem: Environmental > Aquatic > Deep subsurface > Groundwater | place: USA... | reverse complement strand
GGTAAATCGTATGCTGCAGAGAGTTCACATACAGATACTTGACAACCCGATGGAAGACATTATCTCCCACAATGAAAGATTTGATAACTATTCAACCAATAAAGTCCTTGCAGAAGAACTGCAGAAGGAGATGAGCTTTTCTTATCCTTATGTGGTATCTGTGGAATATGTAGACCTGTTTATGGATGATGAAAGCGATTTTCCGGAGATAAGAGAACTCTTACGACACGGAGCGATAAACACCCCGGTTGTGCTCATAAACGGCGTGCCCAAGATTCACGGCGGCATTCCTTATGCCGTTATAAAGACAGAGATTGAAAAAGTGCTGTCCTCAGGGCCTCTGCACTGAATTCTTGTGAAGTCTTATATTTAAAAGACCTAACTGGTCGCCTTAAAACCTATTAAAGAACCCTGAGGCAAGACTGCAGGGCATCAAATATAAAACAGCCTTTATGCTGTGTCATTGTGAGGAATCCCGAGTTTACGGGAAAATATAATAGATGGTTTTATAGATACCCATGCCTTTACAGGTGTGGGTATCTATGGAAGGCTGTTATTTGTTTTTGAGTTCTCAGAATCCGCATCACATGAAATTATAACATAATCATTTGCGGTTCTATGTCGATTGTAGTCTGTGTCAGCGGTATATCGTTAGTGTATCCGACCGGATACCGGAATTTTGGGGTCTCAACACGTAAGGTAGTTTATATCGTAACCATGCTGCTGGAACGAAAGCCTAAGTTCCCTTCTCTGTTCCGGTTTTAGAAATGCGTATATTTCCTTTACCTTTTCTCCGGAGCGCTGCGTGCAGTTGTATTTATAAAGGCCGTCCTTTATTTCCTGCGACAAGCGCGTGTCGTTAAGTATTTTGCCTAAATCTCCGGAATCGCAGAGCATTTTGTAAAGCTCGTCCCTTTTCCCGCCGAAGAAATAGCTCTTACCATCCTTTGTTACCAAAAATGTATCAGAACATCCCCACAGCACTGCTATAATCAGCAGCAGCCCTATTGCCGTTTTTATTTTTTGCGTGATTTCCATTTCTCTCCCCCAGAAGTCCGATTATTTTCCCCTTCATTTGGGGAGTATCCCACTCCCTTTCTCCGGGGATTTTCTCTACAATCATGCCGTTTCTGTCAATTAAAAAAGTCGTAGGCAGCCCAAAAATACCATATTCATCGAACGAGACCGCTTTGTCCTTGTCCATAAGCACCGGAAACGACAGCTTCTGCTCTTTTATAAAAGGCCTGACGGTTTTTTCGGACGTATCTACCGATATGGCAATAACGGCAAGGCCTTTATCCTTGAGAGCAATATACAACTTATTCAGAGAAGGCATTTCAGCCCGGCATGGGCCGCACCATGTTGCCCAGAAGTTCAGAATTACAACCTTGCCTTTGAATTCTGAAAGACTAACTTTTTTGCCGTTAATGTCGGGCAGCGTAAACCCATGGGCTGCATCCTGCGCTCCAGAGATAGGATTCGAAGCGGCAATGCACAGAGCCAAAAGCATAAGCATTGTAGTGGAAAAACATAATTTCACCGTGCGGGGCCTCCTAAAAAGTGCATCGTTTAGGGAGGGGCACTTACGCCCCTCCCTCGGAAATTGAGGGTTAAAATAAAACATTAAAGGTCAGGTAGATGTTGCTTGCCTTGTCAAGCACTTCGAAAAATTGAGGAAGACCAGGACCTGCCTGTGTCAGATCGGAAATCTTTTGTGGTGCTCCCATCCAGTTGTTGCTTCCAGTGTATTCGAAGTCGTAGTACTGGTAGCCGAGCCTGAAGAATGCCTTTCCCCTGTTTGCTATCGGCTTCTTGTTGAGTTCCTGGATGAGATATACTTCGTAAACATCTCCTCTTGTGCCGAGTTTTCCTGTCCATATGTCATCATTAGCAGGAACAAATGTTATCCAGTCCTTTGAGCCGTGGTTATATTCTGCACCGATCTTTGTACCAATTGACTTAATGTCATAACGGCCGCCGAGATAGATGGCATTACCGCTGTGCGACTTTTTACCCTCGGTAGTATCCCAGAGTAAGCCATAGGCACCGTAGTGGGGGATGGCGTAGGTGTTGTCATTGGGATGGGATTTGCTAATGGCGCCTGATACGAAGAGATTGAGGTCGCCGACTCTGCCCGTGACTGTAGTGCCATACCAGTCTATTTCGCCCACGTTGGTATTGTTGGTGGTTATCATGTCTGGCATGGCGAATATATCACTGCCCCTATTCCAGTTGAGTTCGACATGCAGGTTTTCGGTATGATAGGGGACTACGTCGAAGCCGAACAGATATGTATCTTTGAGGTTATTGTTCTGAGGCCTGAATCCGCTGTCAAGTCCCTTTCCGTAACATAACTTTGTATAGGCGCCTGGGAGAGCATTTATATCGGGCGCATACCCTAATGTTAAACCGTCAAAGGCATAATCAACCAATAGGGAAGGTACGCCTCCTGTACCTATTCTTTCTAAATTCTGCCTTATGTTCCCAGGGACACCGCCCGTTGACGGCCTTCTGCCGATTGAGAACCATACAGGAACGTCGGCGATATTGCTCCATGTAACAAATGCCTGGTCAACCCTGAGGAGATTGTCCTGGGGAATATGACCAGTAGTCCCATCAAAGACCGTCTTGTCGGCAAAGAAAGCATTGGTCGTTACAGGGTTGGTATTACCCATTCCCCATACCTTGTACATGAGGAGCCTTCCTATAACCGTAACGTCCTCTGTTGCCTTGGCTATTATGTTAAGGCCGAACCGGTTAGTAAATAGAGAATCATTCTTTACATCTTTTCCCGCGGTTGCAGCAGCGCCTTGTGGTCCAAAAACCCATGCGTCGTGAGTTTTACCGCTCAGGCTGTCGACCCTTGCCCTAAAGTCTCCGCCGATTTTGAGCCAAGAAGGCCCTGCTGCTTCTTCAGCCTTTTTCTCAACAGCCGTGATTCTTTTTTCCTTTGTGGTCTCTTTCTTCTGTGTCTCCTGCATCTGCTGTTTCAGTTGATTGAGTTCCCTTGAAAGCGCCTCTATCTTCTGGAGAATATCTGCCTGATCAGCGGCAAATGACGGGAGAGGGAGAAGGAAGAAAGAGAGAGAAACGAGAACTACCAATAACTTTTTCATATAACAACCTCCTGTTTAAAATTTGTTGCTGATACAACATTAATTAGATATTGGAAACTGTCTAAAAACTATCTCCTTTCTTTCAAGATTTTCTTGCCCTAATGCAGCCGCGAGTTTTGCGATTTCTCTATAGCCCTTATCCTCTATCCTCGCGCCTACAGTGTAAAGAATATCCCTACTTCTACATCCATCGCAGCCGCTGTTGAGGCAAGTATCACAGGCGGGTATGCCATGTCCAGTGTCCCTTTTGATGCAATAATCGCCATTCTCTTTTTCTTATCTTCCATATCTCTTCCATATCTCCTCCAAAAAGATTTTGAATCTTTAATAGCAAATTCCATGCCTCACGTTTTAGGCCTGAGGCAAGAGGATGAGCAGCCTAAAAATACTTTAAATTCAACAACTTCCCTGCGTCACAAAATTATCTACTTGACAGCCACGTTAATTTTATTGTTAAATTTTGTTAAGCGAATGTTAAAGGAGTTTTAATGCTTAACAGGATGGAAGACTTTTTCAAAGATACGAATTTCTTAATGAGTGTACTTGAAACCATGACAGATGGATTTATGGTAGTGGACAAAGAAATGAATATTCTATTCTTCAACCGCGCTGCCGAAGAGATGACAGGCTATCAAAGAGATGAAGTTATGGGCAAGCCGTGCGCAATACTGGATACAGACGCCTGTGTGTTTTTACCCAATTCAGAAAATGGCAAAAAATGCAAGCTTTTTGAAAAAGGCCGCGCTGTCAATAAGCGGTGCAATATAAAGGCAAAGAATGGAAAAACAGTTTATCTACTCAAGAATGCTGTTGTTTTAAAGGATGACAGCGGAGAAGCTATATGTGCCATAGAGGTGATGACAGATATATCTTCTTTGTACTTCAAAGAACTGGAGATAGAGGCACTTAGAAACGAACTTCAGAATGAATATGGTTTTATGGGTTTGATAGGTACAAGTCAGGCAATGCAAAAACTTCATGAACAGATACAAAATGCATCTATGAGCGAAGCCTCTGTTGTAATATGCGGTGAGAGCGGAACTGGCAAAGAACTTGTTGCCAATGCAATACACAAATTAAGCAGGAGACAAAAAAGGCCTTTCATAAAAGTCAACTGCGCTGCCTTAAATGAATCTTTGCTTGAAAGTGAGCTTTTCGGTCATGTAAAGGGAGCCTTCACCGGAGCTATAAAGGATAGGGAGGGCAGATTTGAGGCCGCTAAAAATGGCAGTATTTTCCTGGATGAGATTGGTGATATGTCTCCGTCTATGCAGGCTAAACTTTTGAGGACGCTTCAAGAAGGCGAGATAGATCGTGTAGGAGACCAAAGACCTATTAATGTAAATGTGAGACTAATCAGCGCTACAAACAAAGACCTGTGCAGCCTTGTAGACTCAGGACAGCTTAGAGAGGACTTTTTCTATAGAGTAAATGTTATACCAATCTATATCCCTCCTTTAAGGGAAAGGGAAGAAGACCTTCCCATTTTAATATCTCATTTCCTAAAGCAAATAAATCTCGTTAATCAGAGAGACATACAGGGGATTACACCGGAGGCATTAGGCGCAATGAAGGCATATCAGTGGCCAGGCAATGTTAGGCAGCTAATAAGCGCCCTTGAATATGCGGCAATAACCTGTAAAAATGGAATAATAGGCATTCCCAATCTTCCAGCGTATATCTTACAGATGGAAGAGGGATCACATCCACAGGGGAAAAATTATAAAAATCGTGATCACATTATTTCTGCCTTATCAAAACATAACTGGAATAAAACCATTACTGCAAAGCATCTCGGTATAAGCAGGGTTACGCTCTGGAAGATGATTAAAGAATTAAATATCGAAGTTGTGAAATGAATAATGCCTTAAATTGAATTTAAGGCAACCAGCCATTTAGCTGCTTTTCTTGGTCATTATTACAGGTTAAAAGCCTGAATTATAACTGCCTCTCCTATTAATTTTTCTTTTGCTTTTTTGAATCCTGTTTTTGAGAGCCAGTTTTTCATCTCGTCCGTAGAATAGCTTCTTCCGCCTTCTGTATTGACAAGCATATTTACGGAGAACAAAGCGCTGTGAGCAGGATGCGCCCTATCTTTCATGAGCCTGAATTCCTGAATGACTATTCTTCCGCGTTTATTCAAGGCCCTTTTGCATTTCTTAAGCAAGTAGAGATTATCTTTTTCTGAGAGTGAATGTAGTATCTGGCTTGCAAAGATGAGGTCGTAACCCCTGCCTATGTTGTCACAAATAAAGTCGCCCTCTATGAAGTTGATATTATTAACCCCACCTATCCTCCCCTTATTTAAGGGGAGGAACAAGGAGGGGTTACTTATAACCCTCTTTGCAATCTTTACGGTCTCAGGCCTGTCAAAGAGCGTGACGTCAACTCCCCTTTTAGCCATCTCAATGGAATAAGTTCCCGGCCCTCCTCCGAGGTCAAGCGCTGTCTTTACCCCTTTCATCCCGATTTTTCTAATCACATCCACTGCCTTAAGTGATGCGATATTATGCATTCCCATAATAAACGCCTCATGGTCGTGAGCTTTTCTGGCCGGTTTTCCCGTCTTTATAACCTCATCCAGTTCAGACCAGTTCTGCCAGAGCGTATCAGCATGTCTGAGAATATCACCCTGATAATAAGCGCTGCCCCTGACAAGAAACTTTGCCGCAATTGGAGCGTTTGAATACTTGACCCTGTTCTTTTTTAGAAGCCCTATTCCTGTCAGGGCGTCAAGCAGTATCTCGGCAGCCCTTAAATCCGTCTTTAGTTTTTTTGAGATTGTCTTTGCCGGTTGAGGCTTAATAAGATAATCAAAAACCCTGTAATTGTTTGCGGTCAGCAGAACCCTTGAAGCCCAGAACCCTCCCCAGAGTTTTCTTAATTCTCCCGCCTCTTCAAAAACTGACATGACTCCTCCGTTGATTTAGGCTTATTTAAGAAACAATAAAAATCCTTGTTATCCAAGCAATGCAGGTTTGTCAGAATCTATATCTGCATCAAAATCAATAGCCTTTTGTCTTTTTAAATCATCAATCTTCCTCAGCGGCCTTTCAAGCATATTGCTTCTTGTTGTCGCAATAATATCATACTCTTTTTTAGCATCGTCAAGCCGCTTGCCCATCGCTTCAAATTTCTCTTTATATAATCCCCACTGTTTTGAAAACTCTCCGAGCAGTTTAAGTATCTCGGATGCGGTCCGTTCCACGTTAAAGTTTGCAACTGCCTGTCTTATAACTGCAAGCACAGCATAGAGCGTAAAAGGCGAGCACAAAATAACCTTCAGTTTCAGCGCCTCATCCATTATTGATGCGTCAGCTTCATTAATAAAACTGTAAACCTGTTCATTCGGGATAAAAACAATAACATAATCAACAGTGTTGTCAGCGGTGTCTATGTAAGCGCGGTTCGTTACCTGCTTAATCATTGTTTTTGCATTTCTGATAAGTTCCTCTTTAAATCTTTTTTTGTCGTGGTCGGTCTGCGCATCAAGATAGTTTTGATAATTATCAAGTGGAAACTTTACGTCCATATTTACTTTCAGGCTGTTAGGGAGAAAAAATGTGTAATCAGGCCTTCCGGAAGAACCTTCCAGCGTCTTCTGCTTGATGTAGTTTATGCCTTCTACCAGCCCTGCCAAACGGAGAATATCTTCTGCCATGCGCTCCCCCCACTCGCCCCTCTTTTTGGAACTTGCAAGCGCATGTTTTAAATGTTCGGTTGTATCATTGAGTTTTGACGTTATATCTGCATGATGTTCAACCAGGGTAGATATCTTAACGCTGCTCTTTTCAACTTCGGTTAATTTCTGCTGCATCTCAGAGAGTGTCTTTGCTATAGTCTCAACGCTCTTATCTATAAGATATTTTTTGCCCTCAAGCTCCTTTTCCCCCTCAACGGTCTGTGATTTAAGTTTTTCTTCAGCGAGTTTCAGAAACTCGGCAGAGTTTTTGGAAAGGGCGTCCAGAGAAATAGAACCCAGCTTGTCAGTAATCCAAGTCTCTATTGTCCGTAAGTTTTTTTCTGCCTCCTGATATTTTGCATCCATGGAAGCCCGTGCCTGTTTCTCTTCTGTAAGGTCTGTTCTAATTTTAGACAATTCAGTGTCCTTCTGAAGAATTTGCTGCCTGAGTTCACTATTCACGGCCTCTGCGCTTTCTGCCCTTCCTTGAAGTCTTTGAAGGCTGGAAGATGCAAGAAGCCATGCGATGATTCCGCCTAATATTAATCCCGCAATTCCCGCGATAAAAAGAACGGTTGTCATTTGCTGATTTAAACTCCTTGATTCAGATTCTTCTTTGCTTTCATGAAAGTTATTTTAAAATATTTCTAATTACTTTGCCCGGACATTATTTACAGTCATTCCCTTCAGGCTCTATATGAACGACAATATCCAGGACTGACGGGAATACCGTTTTTATCTTCTCCTCTACGGAGTCGGCAATCTCATGAGCTTTCTCTACAGATATTTTCGGGTTAACAAGTATATGCACATCAAGATTTATTGAGCGCTCAGTGCCCCTGGTCCTTATGTCATGGCATCCTTTTACGCCCTCAACGCTTTTTATCACACCCTCAAGAGCCGTGGTATCAATACAGATTGTGTCAACCAGGACGTCAGACGCCCTTTTAATGATTTCATAGCCAATCCTTGCTATAAGAAATGCTATGACAATGCCGACAAGCGCATCCGCAAAACGATAGCCTGCTCTTGTAAATATAAGGCTTGCAATTACAGCGACAGATACCAATATGTCGCTCTTTGTGTGCAGGGCGTCGGCTATCAGGAACTCGCTTTTAAGTTCTTTCCCTTTCCTTGACTCATACACCGCCACAAATGCGTTTATACCCATCGTTATCAACATCACGGCAAAACTTGCTGTTGTCACTTCTGTCCTGTGAAATTCAACAATTGAGTGATAGACCTGTTTGAGTATCTGAAAACAGGCAATAAATATCATCACGCCGATGATAATAGTGAACAGGGTTTCATACTTTTTATGGCCGTAGGGATGGTTTTCGTCAGGCGGATGATAAGCTATCCAGATGCCGATTAAGCCGACTATATTTGAAACGCCGTCAAAGAGCGAATGAAAGCCGTCAGACGTCATCGCTATTGAATTGCTCATATAGCCGTAGATAATCTTTGCAAGAGAAACACCTGCATTTAAAACAAGGGTGTAAAGAAGAACCCTTCTTATCTGAGACACATTATCTATTGAAGCGCTGTTTCCCATCTGTTTTTGAACTCCTTGAACTGTCCTTTGCTAATAGCTTCACGCATTTTTCTGAAAAAGTCTATGTAAAAATAAAGATTGTGTATTGTGTTCAGCCTCATGGAAAGTATTTCTTTTGCAAGAAAAAGATGCCTCAGATATGCCTTTGAGAAATTCCTGCACGCATAACACCCGCAGTTTTCATCCAATGGAGAATTATCAGATTTGTATTCTGTTCTCTTGATGCTGATTCTTCCACTGCTTGTAAAAAGCGTCCCGTTCCTTGCGTTCCTTGTAGGCATTACGCAGTCAAACATGTCAAAGCCGGCTTCAACTGCGGCAAGCATATCTTTCAGGCCGCCAATCCCCATGAGATAGCGCGGTTTATCTTCAGGCATAAGCGGAGCAGTGAAATTTATTATTTCATACATATCTTCTTTTGGTTCACCGACGCTGAGTCCGCCCGCAGCATATCCATCAAAACCTATCTCAATAAGTTCTTCAATGCTCCTCTTACGCAAGTCTTTATAGATTCCCCCCTGAATGATTCCGAAAAGGGCTTGCCCGGGAAATGCGGATTGCCGATTGCCGATTGCGGAGTTCTGCATTTCGTATTCCTTACACCTTCGCGCCCATTTTGTTGTCAGTTCAAGCGACTTAACCGCATAGTCATAAGATGCAGGATAAGGCGTGCATTCATCAAATGCCATGCAGATATCAGAGCCGAGAGCAGACTGAATCTCCATGGCCTCATCAGGCCCGATAAAGTGCATGGAGCCGTCCAGGTGAGACCTGAACTGCACTCCATTCTCCGATATGCTCCTTAAAGCCGAGAGGCTGAAGACCTGAAAACCTCCGCTGTCGGTTAAGACGGGCTTGTCCCAGTTCATGAATTTATGCAGGCCTCCGAGAGATGATATTGTTTTATGCCCGGGCCTGAGATAAAGATGATATGTATTGCAGAGGACAATCTCGGCGCCGATTTCTTTTAACTCATCAGGAGACATGGCCTTTACAGTTGCCTGCGTTCCCACAGGCATAAATGCCGGAGTATTGATAACGCCGCGTTTTGTGGTTATCACGCCCAAGCGCGCATTTGCATCTTTGCCCAATAATTCAAATTTCATGGCTACACTATTTTACCGATAGTTTAAATAAAAATCTGCCCGGATATTGACAACCTTTTGCATTTGTAGTATTTTCAATCACAATGAAAAAACGCCTCACAGAGCTTATTTTTGAAAAGGCTTTCAAATACAGCGAAGAGCCGGTATTTAAGCTTGTGTCAGGCAGGATGTCCAATTATTATTTCAACTGCAAGGCAGTAACTCTGCATCCCGAAGGCATGTATCTCATCGGCAATCTCATCTATGAAATGATAAAGGATTCAGGCGCTAAAGCCATCGGAGGACTCACGCTCGGAGCAGACCCTGTTGCGTATGCTGTCTCATTCACATCTCATTTAAAAGGGAAACCTGTTGAGACCTTTGTGGTGAGGAAATCGGCAAAAGCGCACGGCATCCGCCCAGGCGGACAGTGGATAGAAGGCAATGTCAAAGAAGGCGACAGGGTTGTGATTGTTGACGATGTTATTACAACAGGCAAATCAACCATTGAGGCAATTACAAGGGCTAAAGAGGCAGGGCTTGAAATAGTAAGGGTGATATGCCTCATTGACAGGCAGGAAGGCGGCAGGGAAAACATTGAGGCTGCAGGCTATAAAGTTGATGCGCTTGTTTTAAGAGATGAAGTTATGGAGCTTTACAGGAAGGAAAAGTAAGGCTAATAGATAATTTGTTGCTAAATTCAGTTTTTTATGATAATTTTAGGCATATAAGGATTGGGCAGACTATGAAGCGAGAGCAGATTATTAGAACAATAAAAGAAGTATTAAGCGGGCATGGGATAATGGAAGCTTATTTGTTCGGTAGCTTTGCAAGAAAAGAAAGATACCGCGATATAGATATTGCCATCGAGCCTCCGAAGGGGAAATTTTCGCTGCTTGATTTGGTTGGCGTTGAGCAGGAACTGGAAGATGAAACCGGCAAAAACGTAGATGTTGTAATACGCCGTTCAATTAAACCACGACTTAAACCATATATCGAAAAAGACCTCACTGCAATTCTGTGAAAAAAATCTGGAAAGATAATCTGGTTTATATTGATGATATCCTGTCGGCAATAAAGAAAATAAACAAATTCTGCAAAGGCATCGAAAAATATGATTTCTTGAAAAATGAATTGCTGATGGATGCAGTTGTCAGAAACCTGGAGATAATAGGCGAGGCAGCAACAAAACTTACAGCATCTTTCAGAGGAAGATATAAGGAAATAGAATGGCGAAAGATAATTGGAATGAGAAATCGTATCATCCATGCGTATGATACAGTGAATTTTGAAATTGTATGGGACGTGGTTCGGGAAGACCTGCCTGAGTTAAAGAAGAAATTGAAGGCGGTCATTTCAGCTCAATCATAAAAAGCTGACCCGCTTTTGCGCTGCTGGTTTTGGAACTTTTGGCTGTGGAGCTATGGCACGTCTGCTCTTCTGCGCTTTAGTATGGGAGAGGATGGGGAGGGAAAATAGAACCACTGTTCTGAGAAAAAATTTCGGATTTACCGCTTTTTGATTCCTGCTCTTAAATGAAGTTTGAAGGCACAACCCTTGTCGTCCTCTTCTGCCCTATTATTCTTTATCAATTAATGGGCGCTGACCCAAATTAATTCTCGATGTTAAATGACCAGGGTGAGGGTGAGGGGTCATTCCCGAAGTCTTTAATCGGGAATCCAATAATCCCCCCTATATCCCGAAACGGGCTGATTTTAGTTTTGTTTTTAGATGTAAAACTAAACTTAGGTTTTATATCTAAAAACATCTTGACAGGGTTTCCTTCGTGTGTTATGATACAATTATTGTTAAGGAGGATAAAATATGCAAATAAATGCAATAGAGATAGTCCAGAGCAATGTGAAATTTTATCTCTGTACCATGACTGCCAAGGAGTTAGCGGACATAGAAAAGGTTAAGGTTGATTACTATTTAGCATCTAAAGACGAAGGGTATCAAAGGAAACCAAGCTTAGCAAGAGCCAAAGATTTTGCCCGGTATATAAAAAATGCTCGTGGCATATGTCCTAATTCTGTTCTAATTAATGTCCGGGGGGAGATAGGTAATTTCAAGCCTATTTCCTCACCTTATGGGACTCTAACCTTGCCAGATGATACTACATTCTGGATAGTTGATGGACAACATCGCATTGAAGGATTAAAGGGATTAATTGAACAGGATCCTTCTTTTTCTGATTTCCCATGTGTTGTAGTTCTACTGACAGCCAATTCTGAATATGAAGAGGCCAGACAATTCATGATTATAAATATAACTCAGAAGGGTGTCAGGGCAGACCTTGCTGAACGCTTTATTACAAAAATGGCAAAGCGCGAGGGGGTAAATGTTACTAATATGCCTAAAGCAACCATTAAAGATATTGCGTGGCGTCCAAGAGCAACCGAAATAGTGGATATCTTAAATAAGACAACTTCCGATGACCCTAATAATGATTTCTACAATAATCCGTGGTACCAAAAGATACACCTGCCAAACGAGCCAAAGGCTTCAACTACTATAAGCCAGTCTGCTTTTGAAAATAGCCTAAAAAATTTACTCGATAATCCCATATTTTCTAGCTATGGGACCAAAGAAGTAAGCATAATGCTCATCAGATATTGGTCAGCTATACTCGATCTCTGTCCTAATGCAAAAGTGCAACCTAATAAATTTGTTCTGCAGAAGACAACAGGTCCAATTGTGCTCCATAGAATACTGCCACGTGTTATTGCATTGGCTATTTCTAAAGGACAGCGGATTACAAAAGACAGCCTTAAAAGTGTTTTAGAAAAAATGAAAGGCGGGATGGATGAAACATTTTGGCATTCTGATGGGGATGCCGGGATGGTGGGCACAAACCAAAAAGCATTTTCAATATTAACAAGTAGGGTTCTTGACTTTTTAGAGGAAGGGAACCCAGAACAGTCTGAAAAACTGGATAAACCGTATGAGCTTTAATTTTAAAGATACACAGAATTTTATTGATTGCGTAAAAAAGCCGAGCGTTCCTGAACGAACAACTCGGCTTTATACAGGGAATGCGGGGTTCCATGCCTCCATTCCACTTGATAATGGATGCTGGTTAGCAGAAGCCCCGGATTCGCCCCATTCCGATTATAATCTTACTGTTAGCCAGCCTCCTTGTCAAGCCCTGATAAGGAGGACAATATGAACCCATCTAATTAACCCGAATCCTAACTTGGGATAGCTAAGGCACGGGGTCGGGGCCTACCCTTTATTTAGAAACAACTAATTAGTAATTATGGAGGTAAAAAATGTTTGTAAATTTGAAACGTGCTCCACAAGCTCAGACCCTTCATGACACACTGGTCTTGGCACTGGCAAATAAGTTTGTCAGCGATGGTTACACTGTTTGGGCTGATATATCAGGGTTTACCAAGCCCCCCAAAATAGGGGACTATATCCCTGATATATATGCTGAAAAAGGTGCATCAAGGATAATAGCAGAAGCCGAGACCTGCGATACAATCTGTATAGACCACACACGGGAGCAGTATACAGCTTTCTCAAATGTGCGTGGGACAGAATTTCATGTTATTACCCCTATAAGCTGTTTTTCAGAGGCAAAAGATTGCGCCGCAACATGGGGAATAACTGTGAATAGGTGGTGGTATCAGGAAGGGTATTAAAAACCTTAAAAGGGGATAGGTTTTTGCCTGTCCCCTTATTTTATATTTTAAATTGGTATTTTAAATTGGGGTCAAGTCTTCCCCTGAATTCTAAGCAACCTCCACATCCGGATGTTCGCTCTTGAATTTCTCAATTTCCGTGTCGCTGACTTTAGTATTTTCACAGTACAGCTTTTTCAAATTCCGCAGGTTTTTTAAAGGCTCTAAAGAGGTTATTTGTGTGCCTGAACAACGCAAGCTCTCTAACTTATATAAGTTTTCAAGAGGTTCTAAGGTTGTAATTCCTGTATCGTCGAAATATAAAGATTTCAAATTAATCAAGTTACTGATAGGCTTTAAGGTTGTGATTCCTGTTCCTACACAGCTTAACACTTCCAGATTAATCAAGGTTCTAATCGGTTCTAAAGAGGTTATTTGTGTGCCTGAGCATTCTAACCATTTCAAGCCAATCAGGTTTTCAATGGGATCCAAAAACGTGATTCCTGTTTTCCCACAGATTAACATTTCCAGATTAGTCAAGTTTTTGAGAGGCTCCAAGGTTGTGATTCCCGTATCTTTGAAGTATAACGCTGTCAGATTAGTCAAGTTTTTGAGAGGCTCTAAAGTCGTGATTCCTGTATCGCTGAACCCTAAACCTTTAAAATTTCTTACACGTCTTACTGTTTCCAATGTTACATCTTCACTATTTATTTTAAGTTCTCTTAAAAAAATCTCTTGCCAAGCAGGCTCTAATTCTTCCCACCATTTCTCAAGATTGTCTATCTTCGCAAGCAGTTTATTGGTAATTGCGATTTGTTTGCTTACGCTCGGCAGCAAGGCATGAACATTCCTTACGATTAATTTGTCGTTTTCAGAATCATCCATGCTCAGCCTCTAATTCCTTAAGCTCTTCTGCAAGCTTTTCTTTTGCGCTTTGAAAATAATTGTCCCAGTTATCAATTTTAACAATTGACTGATAAGGCTCTGCCTTGCGTATCTGAATTATTTCATTAAGGAGCTTGTCTATTTTTATCCTGAGTTCAGAGATATGCGCTTTAAGTATGGATTTCTCGGTTACTTTTTCTGTCTTGGCTACAAACCATTGCCCTTTCTGCAAATCCTCTAAAATCATGCGCACTCTGCCTATATCATTTCGTTCATAGGCTGTTGTCAGCTCATTAAATATGCACTGAGCCTTGTCTTTAAGCTCATCGCTGACCATATCAGGATGGCAGAGTTTTGACGCCTGGCGATACATCCTTTTCAGTTCTCCCTTCTCCTCATCGCTAAGTGCAATAATTTTCTCGTCTTTAATGTCCTCAATGCTTTTCTTGTAATCCTCATAATCTTTCTCTGCCTCTTTGTATTCGGTTTCTTTGTCTTTATCTTTTGCAGCTTCCTTTTTTAGTTTCTCTTTTCTCAGTTTCAATATCTTAGAAAGGATTTCCCCTAATTCTTTGTTATGCTGTATATGAAAGTCTCTAATCGTTTTTTCGAGTTCGGTTCTTTCATCCTGTATGGCGCTGAGTTGAATCTCAAGGGCATTAATAATAAGTTTTAATTCAGGTGTCTCAGGGTCAACATAAACAGCGATCTGTTTGAACTTCGTAATGAAATCATCTATCTGCTTAAGAGCCTCGTCATATTGTTGGTTTTCGATTAAACCAAGACAGGCTTCTATATCTTTGACAAGGCTGTCATAGGCGTGATTATGAATAAGCTTTTTGAGCTTATCAGTCTGCAATTTTATGTCGTCTTCATCCTCAAGGGTGATTAAGTTTTTTATGGCCTCTAATCTTTTTGTGACCTTCAAGTAATCAATCGCTCCATGAAGCGGTTTCCCCTGTATACTGTAGAATTCCTGAATGAACTGAGAGGCCAGTTCTTTATTCCCTCTGATTACAGTTATATTTTCATAGTTTTTCTGCGCCTGTTTGCTCCAGTTATAAGAGCCTGTCAGAATCGTTTCGCTGTCAATCACGCAGAATTTATTGTGCATGAGGCTGTCAATATTTTTGCGATTCCCGATAAATTTAACCGAGCCGTTTTTAGATTTGAGCAAGTCGAAATCTAAGCCGTATTCGCCTTTATTAATACGGTCATTGGTAATCAATACTTCTACCTTTACCCCGTCAGATGCTTTCAGACAAAGAACCTCGTATAGCTCTTTGTCAGTAAACCATGCCACAGCAACAAGGATGGATGTTCTTGCCTTACGCAGTTCCTTTAAGATGTAATGCTGAATGTCCTCAAAATATGCCTGTGTTTCCATATAAGTTTTATTTGCCCTAAGCTATCACACCCTGAATGATTCTATCAAGAAGAAAAAAGGGATAACACCCTGCAAGATGTTAACCCCCTGAAAACTCCTACACCGCTATCTCAAGCGTAATCTTCAAGTTTGTTTTATTCAAATATGTCCGCATGGCTTCCGGTTCTTTCAAAGGTCATGGTCTTTTCTTTTTTGTTCAGTTTATACACCAGCAACCAATCTGGTTCTATATGGCACTCTCTGCGGTCTTTAAAATTGCCTTTCAGGTTATGATCTCTGTAAGACAGGTCTAATTGTTTGCTATCAAGCAATAGGCGGATAATTGCCTTCAATTTTTCAATATCCTTGTTCCCTGACTTCTCAACTCGCTTAATATCTTTTCTGAACTGCTTAGTATAGACCGGCTGGTACATTTAAATTTTCAGCCTTCTGAACATATCATCTGCATCCTTACACTTAATAAGCTCTTTGCCCGCATCGGTTTTTTTAAAGGTTTCCAGCGTTGTCTTATTCGGTATTTTCACCTCAAAGGGTAATCCCTTATGCAGTCTTATCTGCGAAAGAAACAGGTTGATAGCCTCTGTTGTTGACAGCCCTAACTTCTTGAGAATCTTTTCTGCATCTGTCTTTAAGTCAGGCTCTATCCTTGCCATTATCATTGCAGTCTTTGCCATATCAAGACACCTCCTTTTCATTTGTTATTGTATCACAAATGAAATACAAAAATAAATCCTTTTAAGCTTGATTGATGTCAAGGGAAAATCTTGGGATTTACCGCTAAAAATAACACCTGCCAAAAGAAAGTTCAAGTAAAATCAATACAGAAAAATAAAAAGAATAACACCTGCAAGATGTTCTCTTATTTTGCAATTCTCCCTCGTCATCCCCGCTTATTTTACCTTCCCCGATTTTTAAACCACCAAAAGATTATAGATATCTCTTACTTTTGCTCTTGTTTCATCAAGTTTTCCAATCAGTTCATCTTTGCCTTTGAATCCCAAAAATTCTGCTGCGGTTAAGATATCCTCATCATCTTTTTTCAGGATATCACGCTCCCTTAGTCTCAGATAGCTCTCAAGCGTCCTGTAAAAAATGTATGCACCCTTCATGGATTCTGCATGTGATTCATTAATTACTCCTGCAATATGTAATCTCCTTATGGCGTCAAGGGTATTCTGGACAAGAAGAAAGGAGCGCTGAGCACAATTCCTAAGCTGCAGATACTGAACCGTGAACTCAAGTTCTTCAAGCCCGCCGTATCCAAGTTTTATATCATACCCTGCGGTCTCCTTTGAAAGCTCCCTCTGTATCCTCTCTCTCATCCCGCGCACATCAGAGGCAAGGATACTCTTTCCATTTGCAATCAAAATATCTTTTGCCATATCCAAGAAACACTGTCCTGTCTTTCTGTCTCCGGCAACAGGCCTTGCCTTAAGCAATGCCTGAAATTCCCAGAATGCGGCATTCTTTGAATAGTAATCCCTAAAGGATGCTATGGATGAAACAAGAGGCCCTTTTGTTCCGTCGGGCCTGAGCCTCATGTCAACCCTGTATGCAGCCCCTTCGCGTGTATATGAAATCAGGAGCCTGAGCAGCCGTTCAGCAGCCTTTGTATCCTCTTCTGTCACATCGTCCATTGAAGCAAAGATGATATCCATGTCAGAGTTGAAGGTAATCTCTCTGCCTCCGAGTTTGCCGAAACCTATCAGCGCAAGTCTTCTATCTGAAAATCCCCCCATCCCCCCTTTACTAAAGGGGGGTAAGGGGGGATTATTTCCAATGCTCACGGAAAGAATTGCCCCGGCAGTCCTACTTAATCCTTTTATAAGGTCTATCACGTCTATTTTTTTCTCCAGAAACAGAAGGCTGAGCCTGATTTCTTCAACTTGGCGCATAAGGCGGATTGCATCGCTTATCGCCATCCCGCTTTCTATGCTTTCTCTTAATTCTATTTTCAATGCCTTTAGGCTTTTTTTAAGGAGCATCTCATGCCCTATCAGCTCAAGATAGTCAGGCCTTCTTATCACAGCCTTTGAAATGTACTCGCTTTGTGAAAAGAGATTTGTAAGCACAGGGATAAGCTCTTTATTTTCTTTAAATGTATCAAGATAGGATTCTTGCGCGCTCAAAAATGAGGCAAAAGACTGGAGATGGTTCAGCGCCATGTCCGGATTGCTGCTTTTGACAGCCGCATCAACAAATGACGGCAGTATCTCGCCAAGAAGCCTTCTGCCCCTCAGCGTCTGGTAATTGTAGGTTGAATTTTTTATAAGCTGGATATTGCGCAGCCCCCGCTCGACATCTTTAACTCCTATTTTGCCAAGATACTCTTTAACCTCCGGGTCTGAAAGTTCCTCATCAAAAAGCGCCGCTCCGTCTGACTGCTCTTTCTCTTCTTCTCTGAATAGCGAGTTGTATATAGTTCTTACGCTTTTCCTTCTGGCATCCAGTTCCTTTAAAAAAGATTCTCTGCCTGAAAATCCCATTTTTCTGCCGAGCGCATTCAGTTCTTTTTCATCAGCAGGCAGGCTGTGAGTCTGGAGGTCATTCATCTGCTGCAGCCTGTGCTCAAGCATCCTGAGAAATCTGTAATTATCAAGAAGCGCTGAATAGTCAGTTTGCCCGATAAGATTTTTCTGCAAAAGCATGTGAAGGGCTTTTTGAGTAATCCTCTCCCTTAATAACGGTTCTTTGCCTGCATAGATAAGCTGAAGGGCCTGGGCAAAAAACTCTATCTCCCTTATGCCGCCGTATCCTCTTTTAATATCATTTTTTTTGAATGCTGAATCTATGCGCGTCTTTATCTGCCGTATCTCGTCAATAGCGCTGAAATCCAGGTATTTTCTGTAAACAAACGGCTTAATCATTTCCATAAACTCACTGCCGAGAGTTGAATCGCCTGCAATGGGCCTGGCCCTCAGGAGCATGGCCCTTTCCCAGGCCCTGCCCCAGGATTCATAGTATGTCTCATAACCTGAGACAGGCAATGCAATGCTTCCTCTCTGTCCCTCAGGCCTTAATCTTAAATCCACCCGGTAGATAAAACCGTCTTCTGTATTTGCGGATAAAAATCTGTTAAGATTCTCTCCTAATTTGCAGTAATACTCGTGATTGGTTATCCTGTTTGCCGTAATTCCCTGCGGCGTTGTTATGCCCGAAGTTTCTCCGTCTGCAGTTCCATATACAAACATAATGTCTATGTCAGAACTGAAATTAAGTTCCTCGCTTCCAAGCTTTCCGACGGAAATGACGGTAAAGGCGTCCTTTTCAGGCTCGCCGTATGTTTCAGTCAGCGATTTTTTAATGAGCTTTAGCGATTCATTCACGATTACATCCGCAAGTATGCTCAGCTCAAGCATCGTCTCTGTGAGGTCAGCCTTTTTGAGAATATCCCTGAGTGTTATCCTTAGAAGCTCTTTTTTCTTGAACCTGCATACAACCTTTGCATTTTCATCGCCCCCCGTTAATTTTTTCCTTAAAGAGGCTGAAAGGGATTCCCTGCCCGCAGTTTTCTCTGTTTCAGCAAGTGTATCAAACAGTATCTCAGGGTTTGAGATGCAGAAATTTGCAAGGAACTGGCTGTAGCTGAAAAGAAGAGATATTGGTGTTATGTCAGCCTTCAGCTTATCAATATAATCAGGATTGTTTTCGGAGAATGTAGTAAGGTTTTTAAATGTCCTTTCAGTGTCGGGCGTCAATTGCGCAGCGTCTCTAAGCATCTTCTGCATAGATAATTGTTGCACGAAACAGAGGGTTTCAACAAGAGGGAGTGTCCGGTTAGCATGGATGGAGCGACACACGGGATTAGTCTTCGCTTTCTTCGGTGGTTATGTTTTATACTTTATAAAAGACACTAACAGAATGGAGATGAACCATGTGTGATGTAAACGTATATATACTGAAAGACGGCAGGGAAGAACTTTACTTTGAGAATGTTGACACAATAAAACCCGAACAGGGGAAGATATACCTTAAAAACCTGTTCGGCGAGCAAAAGGCGCTTGAAGGAAATATAAAAGAGATTGCGCTCTTAAAACACAGGATAGTTCTGGAGAAAAAATAAGACGTCTCCGAAACCATCCCGAGCAGCTCGGGACAGCGCTCAACCTGATTAAACTGCCTCTACAGCTTTTACTTCAGGGATGCTCTTTTTCAGTTCCGCTTCAATTCCGCCCTTAAGTGTCATTGTTGACATAGGGCAGCTGCCGCATGCGCCCGTGAGTTTGACCTTTACAATATTGTCCTCTGTTACATCCACGAGCTGCACATCTCCGCCGTCGCGCTGAAGGAAAGGCCTCACCCGGTCAATCACTTCTTGTATCTTTGTCTTGTCAAGCATTTAAAGCCTCCTCTGAATATTTATTGCCTCGTGTTTAATTGTAAACCATTCTCACATCTGGAAGTAATGATATAAATCATACAATTGTAAGAAATGCCAAAACCAAATATAATATAAAAAATCTCAGGCAAGTATGCAACAGGAGGCGTCATGTTTCTGCCATTATTAATTGCAGTTCACGTCATCGGAGTAATCTTATGGATAGGCGGCGTTGCCTTTGTGACAATGGTAGTCTTCCCTATGATAATGCGGCTGGAGAACTCTCTTGAGAAGGTACTTTTCTTTCAGGGAGTTGAACACAGGTTTGCAAAAATCGCAAAAACCTCTGTTGTTGTTGTTGGTGTGACAGGTGTTTTACTTCTGCAGATTACAGGCAAATGGAGTGTCATGTTTAAAGCCTCAGGCATCGGGACTACGCTGATGACTGTTGTCTGGGTATTCTATGTCCTCGTATTGATGTTTGAAGGCAGCTTATTCAAGGCGATATTCAGCGGCGAGGCGCAGCAGGATACCGCAAAGGTCTTTTACAGGCTTTCGGTTTTTCACTGGGTAATCCTCTGCATAAGCCTTTTGGCAGTCGGCGTGGGGGTGTGGGCAGGACACGGAGGAAGATTTTGATAAAGAAATCTTTCAGGCTTTAATATAGCGCAAACAACTGGAGGTTCAGCCTTCAGTACGTTCTAAAGAGCGGTTTGTGAGATTTCTTTCTTTTGTTCTCTTTGCCTTTTTTGCATATTTTCTGGCGGCAGAGGGAGCATCTCGTCTCGCTGCAGTATTGACAGAAGGAGCAGTCAGGGCAGTTATACTTGCTTAATGGTTTTCTTCTATCCAATCAGTCAGCCCCTTATAATTCCGCCCCCGAGGACTACATCATTATCATAAAAGACTGCGCTCTGTCCCGGCGCAGGAGCCCATTGCGGCTCATCAAAAACAACCTTAACCGTATCTGCATTTTCGCTTAGATGTATTGCCGCGGATTCAGCTTTCATCATAGAGCGGACTTTGACTGTGAAGCGGAAAACCCCGCTGTCTCCCCCCTTGGCAAGGGGGGGATTGAAGGGGGGTGGTATTAGCCAGTTAAGGTCACTGACTTCAAACTCCTTTATCTTTGCCTGTTCCTGAGAGCCGACATAGACTATATTCTTCTCAGCATCAATCTTAGTAACATACAAAGGCTCCTTCGAAGAAATGCCAAGCCCCTTCCTCTGT
>Ga0100400_1000903_pt1 | contig 20982 bp, 19 predicted proteins | sample CryGeymeta201524_FD_80420 | JGI IMG/M metagenome (GOLD analysis project Ga0100400, IMG submission 80420) | Groundwater microbial communities from Crystal Geyser aquifers in Utah, USA - Crystal Geyser metaG 2015-24 | ecosystem: Environmental > Aquatic > Deep subsurface > Groundwater | place: USA... | reverse complement strand
CATTTTCGTATCGAAAAACCGGATGGGCAATTTCATCAGCTTAATAAGGAAATCGGAAATAAGCGAAATACTGACCCTTGTACTTGTATGCAGCATTATCCAACTGCGGATAAATCCAACTGCGGTTTGGCTAATAGTCAGTACCAACTGGGCTACCAAAACCAACACTATAAAACTGAGATTGTTGGTGGTAATACCCACATCGACAATGGCTTGGGTTAAAAATGGGAAGATGAGGCTTAACAAGCTACCGGTAAGAAACCCTAAAAGCAACTGGGTTATTAATTTACGATAAGGTTTCAGATAGGAAAACAGGTAGCGGAAACCAGTTTTGTTTACCTTTTCACCTTCTTCTTTATAAAACTCTGCTGTAGGCTCAAGCAACAATGCGATACCAGCCGGTGCGCCTTCCTGTTGTGTGCTTGCCCAGCATTTCAGAAATTCTTCTTTGGTATATGTAACCAGCCCGTGCGCGGGATCGGAAATATAAAAGGCCTCTCCCCCGTCCCCTCTCCTCAGGGAGAGGGGTGACTTCCGATACTTTTTAACTTTATACAATACAACAAAATGGTATTGGTTCCAGTGTAGAATTACCGGCAACGGAATATCCTCAAGATTTTCCAGTGTTAACCTAACCCCTTGTGTGCGGAAACCAATTTTTTCGGCCGCATCGCTGATTGTTAACAGCGAAACTCCTTCGCGGGTTTTCCAGGTAAGTTCACGTAAAGTTTCCAGATTATAATGACGCCCGAAATGTTTTGCCACAATACGCAGACAGGTTGGACCGCAGTCCATTGCATCGGGTTGAATATAACGTGGAAATTTTGGCATATTATTCTTTTAAAAGAAACTTAGGTTAAAAATTTAAATTCTTGATATTTTTATTGTTATTCCAAAATCGTAAAAATTCAATTTGGTTTTTATCAGTAATCCTGTAAAAATTTCAGATTGGGATACTTTGCACTTGCTTCATTTATAACATCCAAATGATCAACCAATTTACTTTCTTCACTTTTCTCCAATGCTTCCTCAATTGCTTTTTTTTCAAGATCATTCAATTTATAAAGTGCATTGATGTCTAACAAAGCGATAATTTTATAATACAGATTTTCAAGGTCTGCTTTTGGAAGACGATCTATTTTCCTGAATAATTCTAATTTTATTTCTGCTGCATTCATTTCTTTAAATTTTGATGTTTCCCAAAGTTAATTCAAAAATAAAAACTGTGTTACACTCAATTGCATCAGGTTGAAGATAATGTGGAAATTTTGGCATAATTTCGTTTTGATGGCGAAAGATAACAATTTGATTGAATTAGAACCGGATTTTACAACGATTGGTTTTTAACACAATACTTTATGGATGAATATATTTCCAAATAGATATGTTAATAAACCACTTCGCAATAAGACAATTACAGCAGATTTAAATTTTACTATTCCAACTAAAATCCTACTAATTTGCTAATTTATCATCAGGAATTCTTCTCAGGAATTGTATTAAAAGAATAAGTAAACCCGTGAAAACTATAAAAGCTATCAGCCATTTATTGAATTCTTCAGAACCAATTTCAACATACTCTTTAACAATGATTAGCGCTAATGTATTATTGATTACATAAAGAATTGCCGGAAGGAGAATTGACCTTGTTTTATAAAAAGAATAACCAAAAAGTAACCCCATAAAGAATAAGGAAAATAAAGCAAAAGGATTTACAAGAATATGCCAAACCGCAAAAATAATACCCGACCAAGTCAATGATTTTCGACATGATGATTAATACGCCAATGTCGATCTCGCTAAAATTGATTTTGTGAATAAACCAAATCCCATTTTGAGCTTTTTTAAAAGTTTCAATCGGGTTTACAAAAGGTAGTTTTACAAAAAACAACAATAACATCAAAACGATTGTCAATTTATTCATTTTTCAAGGTTTAAATTTTCGCATTCGAAGATTTGTATCCATGACTTTTTCATTAAAAATTAAAATAGCTCTGCCGGATTGATTCTTAAAAATTCTTTCCAACTCAATCCATTTTCAGAAATCAAATACATTTTATCGGGATTAAATTGTGATTTGAAACGGTTCATTCCTGATGTGAATTTTGAAATGCTGCTTTTTACTTCCAACCCAATAATTTTGTTTTTGTATTCCAGCACATAATCAACCTCGAAATTTCCATCGCGCCAATACGATAGCATCATATCGGTGGTTTTAACAGCATCTAATAAATGGGCGCCCACAGCGCTTTCAACATGTCTTCCCCAGATTTCGGGGTTGTTAATTGCATTAGGAAAAGTGTAATTCGATAAAGCGCTTAACAGTGCCGTATTTTGAACCTGAAATTTAGGACTCGACGAGCGCTGCATAATTATTCCTTTTGAAAATTTTTCCAATCCGGTTAATAAACCAACGTTATCAAGTAAATTTAAATAATGAGACAATGTAGTTGTGTTACCGGCATCATGCAACTGCCCTAAAATCTTGTTAAACGATAAAATCTGCCCGGAATACATACACCCCAATTCAAACAAATTTCTTAGTAAAGTTGGTTTGTTGATCCGTTCGATTAATAATATATCTTTTGAAATGGTTGTTTCGATTAATGAATTCATCAAATAATCGTTCCATCGCTTTTCTTCTCCCATTAAACCTGCCGCTCCCGGGAACCCTCCAAACCAAACAAATTGCTCCTCAGTTAAACCAAATGCATCGTTCATCTCCGAAAAGCTCCAGTGCCCCATGTAAATGGTTTCGAACCTCCCTGTCAGCGACTCAGTAAGCCCTTCCTGAATCAATAACCTTGACGATCCAAGCAAAACCAGTTTAATATTAATCTTTTCTATTTTATCTGAATCCCAGTTTGCTTTTACAACTTCACTCCAATTTTGTATTTTTTGAATTTCATCGATCACAAATATTAATTCGGGATATTGATTTGTTTTCAATTTTAGCCGTGCATTTTGCCATTGTTGATCTAACCAGGTTAAATCGGTATTTGCAACAGCATCAGCAGATATATACATTGTGGGAAGTTGGATTTCTTTGATTACTTGCTGAACCAGCGTGGTTTTTCCAACTTGTCGCGGTCCGGTTATTACCTGAATGAATCTTTTTGGTTCATTCAATCTATTTATTAACTCCTGAAAATGAATACGTTTGTACATGTTTTAAGATTTTACTCAATATGCTGAGTAAAATTACTCAATACACTGAGTAATTCAAAATTAATTTTTAAAATAAAAGTAAAATTCAGAATATAATGAAAACCAAAGCCCCAACCGCCGGTAAAAATCCCAGCAACGAAATTACTTTTGCCCGGGCCTGGTATTTTTCCTTATCATTCAGCCAGTAAAAAATACCAATGGGTATAATTGCTATAAATAAAACTGTTCCCAGAAAATTGAAAATCTCATCTTTGTCGGTTAAAAATGAAAAAGTACGAGTTTCCTCTTCAAAATACCAGATTGACAGCGCAATAAGAAATGAAATGATGATCAGGGTAACCGGAAAAATCCGGCAACAGTTTTTATTTTGTTTCATCGCCGTCAATTTAGTTATTGTGTCTTTATAATAAATGTTCGGGTATGTGAACTCCAGGCTGAAAAATATCCCAGTGCGCCGTTCGAAATATTAGAATTTGGGTTTGCCGGGGCCGCCGAACCCGGATTGTTATTAACCACCTCCTCAAACGTTTTAAAATATTCATAAGCGCCTTCATCCAGCGAAATCAATTGAACCTTAACCGTGTCGTTTAACTCAAACGGACTGCTAAAAAGGTTGATTTCGAGGTTTTTACCGTCAACATAACGGTCGTCGAAAATATAAAAATCGTCGATGGAATTTTGATACACCCCGTTTTTCCAATGTTTAACCCGGTAATAATTTTTCACTCCGGGAGGATCAAAAAAGTAAATATTTACATAATAACCCGACTCAAAAAACGAAAAGCGGTCTTCGTAATAAAACTTGATTGAATCAATTATCGCAGAAGGGTTTAAAATCGAACTCGACCCGTATTTCTCACCATCTGCTTCAACAAGTAACTGATACGTATCACCGGGCCTTAACCTGATTTGCTTCGATTGGTAAATCCCTTTCTCTGTTTCATTAAATCTGAATTTTTCGCCAAAACTGTTTGAAACTGTTACCTCAGCACCTGACACTTTCAGCGAAGGCAAAGTATCGAAATAACTCGAAGTCATTGAAATTTTAACTATCGCTGTGTCGGGATTGAAGCTCAGGTTTCCCTCGATAACAACATTCGGATCAGCTTCATTTAAATCCACATCTATCACCCTCTCACAACCGAAAAGGGGCAGTATCAAAATCAGCAGGTAAAATAGGTATCTCATTTCAAAAATAAATTTGTCATTGGTCATTTGTCAATCTTTGGGAAAACAACAATATAACATTAGTAAGGTTTTACAGAGCCCAGTCCGTCGATGTATTGTTCAACTTTAGGATTGCCTTTGTATCGCAATTTACCCACACCTACAAGTTTTGCATAAAGCGTTTTTGTGGCGTAAACGTTTCCTGTTCCAAATCCGGCCACAACAAATCTTACGTCTTTAGTTTTTAATTCATTGGCGCTAACATGCCCGGCTCCCTTTATCGTTACATCCAGTTTTTCGGCAACACCTTTCAATTCGAATAAAAAACCGCCTTCGCCGTAAACTTTAACCTTCTCCGCTTTCAAGTTCAAATCCACGTTTGCACCGCCTTCAATATGCACGTCAAAATCGTTCAGGTCGAGGTAACCATTGGTTTTCAGGTTAACGCCCCCTTCGATGTAAAGTTTTTCAAGTGTTTTAAAAGTGATATACAAACTTACCCTGCGATACTGAAACAGTGAGGCATCCATCTGAACTGATAACTCATTCTGATAATTCTCGATTTTTATTTTATCGAATACATCGCTGTTATTAGACTTAACCGTAACAATACATTCTTCGCCCTGAATTAAATAAACCTTGAACCCGCCATCCAATTTTATCCGGTTAAAATCGCCCATTTCGTAGGTTTTCGAAGGCCAGTTTTGTTCTTCCTGCGCAAAAACAGAACCCAAGAAAATAACGGATAAAAGTATTGCTAAAAATATTTTGCTTTTCATGATTTCTTCTTCTCTTTTAATTACTTTAATATTGGCAGTTATTTAAAGTTTCTCAAACTCCCTAAAAATCCAATTGCGTACAAAACAAATCCCAAACCAATTACCGTTATGAGGATGTCAATACGTGTTATTGAATTACTTACGGCGAAATTTCTGATAATATACCCCGCCGCAAAAACAGCCATTGCAAACATCAAATAAATCAGTTTCAAACCCGGGTTCGCAATACGCATTACTTGAAACGCGGTAAAACTCCAGGCAATCCCAAAAACAAATATAAGAATTCCTTCAATTCTGTATCCTCCAAAAATTTTAATGACACCCCAAACAACTGGTAACGTACCCAAAATAAGTAGCGAACGAGAAATACTTCTTTTGAATTTTGTGCTTGTTTTTTCGCTTTCGATGATTGGAAAAATGGAGAATTTGTCAGGTTCATCCTTATATTCTTTGGCAAATAAATCCTGTTCAGAAAAAATCATTCTGCGCCTGATTGCTTCGTGAATGGCAAAATCGGCAGCCTCTTTCTGATAAAGTTTTCTTTTTTTCAGCACTTTCCTAAGTTCTTCGTCGGAATAACCGGCAATTATTTTTTTGAATCCAGGAACCTGATTTTCATCGTTTGATTTTTCCATCATTTTAAAATACTTTTATCGGGCACAAATTTGAATAAATTTAAAACAAAAAACGATGTATAATTTTGAATACAAAAATCCGGTAAAAATTATTTTCGGTAAAGATACCATTTCAAAGGTAGGCGGGGAAATTCCGTCAAATGCAAAAATATTGTTAACCTACGGGGGCGGCAGTATTAAGAAAAACGGTGTTTACGACCAGGTAATAAATGCGTTAAAAGGTGTTGAACTTTTGGAGTTTGGCGGTATTGAAGCAAACCCGCATTACGAAACCTGCATGAGAGCGGTGGAACTTGTAAAAAACGAAAAAGTTGATTTTCTGCTTTCGGTGGGCGGTGGTTCGGTTTTAGATGCCACTAAATTTATTGCAGCCGCAGCTCTTTACCAAAAAGGAGATCCGTGGGATATTCTGGTCAAAGGGGGGAAAGTTGAGGATGCAATTCCAATTGGGGCGGTTTTAACTTTGCCTGCAACCGGCTCCGAAATGAATGGAAATTCGGTGATAACCAGAGTTTCAAGCCTCGAAAAAATGGCCTTCAGTTCGCCAAAAGTAATGCCGCAGTTTTCAATTCTCGACCCCCAATGTGTTTTTACCCTGCCCGACCGACAGGTTGCCAACGGCATTGTTGATGCCTTTGTTCATGTGATGGAGCAATACCTGACTTTTCCCGTAAATTCGCCTATTCAGGACCGTTTTGCGGAAAGCATTTTAACCACACTTATTGAAGAGGGGCCGAAAGCGCTGGCAGATAGAAAAGATTACGATGCGGCGGCTAACTTTATGTGGAGCGCAACAATGGCGCTAAACGGCTTAATCGGCGCTGGCGTCCCGCAGGACTGGGCCACGCATGGAATTGGCCACGAACTAACAGCACTTCACGGAATAGATCACGCACGCACGCTGGCCATAGTTTTTCCGGGTGTAATAAATATTAAACGGGAAAGTAAAAAGGAAAAAATTCTGCAATACGGCAAACGAATTTGGGGAATTACCGAAGGTGCCGATGACGAAAAAATAGATGCAGCCATTGCAAAAACGGTTGAGTTTTTTGAATCGGTTGGATTGCCCGCTACTCTTCCCGAATATGGCGTTCAGGAAGAAACCGTTGACAAAATTGTTTCGCGCTTTAAAAAGAGAAATTATAAACTTGGAGAGAAATCGGATATCAGCTACAAGGAAGTTGGGCAGATTTTAAGAGATAGATTGTAGAAAAAGAAAAAAAGGGTAGAATTAATTGGACGCTATTAAAGATAATCTAAGAATTACAAACCCTATTATAAAACTATCAAGATTAAGATAATTCTGCCCTTTTTGTCCATACAAGTTACACCAAAAAATTGATTTAACATTCAAATCTTAAAGCTTATTAATAAATTTTAACAATCGGGGAAGCTCTAAAAATCATTGTAACATATTGAAAATGATATTAAACAAAATTTTCAATATAGTTATTTATCTGACTTATGCGGCAAAGAGTAAAGGTAATCCTCAATTAAATCATCATAACTTTTCATCACTTGCCTGACAATTTCATTTTGCGGATTAAAAGTAAACTGATCGATTTTTTTGATGGGCAAAATTTTTGGAGATGTACCGGTAATAAATGCTGCATCGAAATTACCAAGTTCGTTCAAATTAATTTCGCGTTCATTTATCTGAATACTGAGTTTTTCTGCCAACTGAATGGTTTTTTGTCGGGTAATCCCGAGCAAAACTTTATCTGGTGGCGCCGTTAAAAGTTCTATCCCTTTTACAAAAAAAACGTTGCTCCGGCTGCCTTCCGTAATTTTCCCCCATTTATCGACCAGCAAAACTTCGTAAAAACCTTTATCAACCAGCATTTTATCAGCTTTTTGCCGCACTGTGGTTTGAAATACCTTGGCATTTGGATTTTCACGTTCGGCTTTTAAAATTCCGCACGAAACTCCTTTTTGGTACATTTCATCCGTTGGATATTTATGCGGAATAAAAAAAGCTTTCAGATTTATTTTACACGAAATCAACACATTGCCTTCATTTGTTTCATTTTTTTCAATTAAATTTTTCAGAAATTCTTTGATCTGATTTTCAGAAAAAGATATGGTCTTTCCGGCTATCTGCGCTGAATGGTAAAATCGTTCCAAATGATCTTTCAAAAACAGAGGGATTCCTTTAACCACACGCAAAACTTCGTAAATGCCACCCTCGTTCTCGGCAGGCACAAAAACTTCGGTTGCCTTTATTTCATTGTTAAAAACAAAAAATTTGTGAATTGGTAAAACTGCCATTTTCATTGATTTGTGGTAAATTTATTCATTAGTTTTAAAAAGGGTTACAATGATTGAAATAAATGTGGTTCCAATAATAAATTACCAAGCTAAACTTCCGTTATACTGAAGCGTGCTAAGTACCGAGTTTTTGTAACTTCTGCCAATTGGCAATTCTTTTCCCGGAACTTCAATGGTGCTGGCTGTAAACGCCTCAATCCGTGACAAGGAGACGATAAACGATTTATGAATCCGGAGAAATCCTTCAGAAGGCAATTTTTCTTCAAGACTGGTCATACTCAATTTTGTTACCATCTTTTTTTTGTCGGTGTAAATCTGAACATATTCGCTCAATCCTTCGATAAACAAAATATCGTCTAAATTTACCTTAATCAACCGTTTGTTTTCTTTCACATAAATAAACTGTTCTTCCTTTTTAAAACCATCTGAAACCGGAAATTTAACCACTGCTTGTTCCTGTGTTTCCTGGTAAAATTTATTTATCGCCTTCAGAAAACGTTCGAAGGTGAACGGTTTTAAAAGATAATCAACCACATCAAGTTCAAATCCTTCGACGGCATACTCGCGGAATGCTGTAGTTATGATTACCTTGGGCTGATTTTTCAGTATTTTCAAAAATTCGATTCCCGTAATTTGAGGCATCTGAATATCCATAAACATGATATCAATCTTCTTGTCGTGCAGTTCCTGAAGGGCTTTCATAGCATCACTACATTCGGCAACAATTTCAAAATTTTCAAGTTTACTGATGTAATTTCGAATTAAACTGCGCGCAAGTGGCTCATCATCAACAATAATACATTTTGTTTTCATGCTCGTTAGTTTTTTGTTTTTGTTTATGTACGCATTTTTTAATTTGATGCTAAAAATTGCGTATTGTTTCTGTTATTTGATAAGACTGAATTAAACTATCAATTGTTACAGTACTTTACTCAAAACAACATTTTTTAACGAAATTTGACTAAGCGATTTTGGTGACAAATCAAACAAAAAGCCCCCCGTTCAGCAACGGGAGGCTCTAATTTTCATACTTCTATGAAAAAATTGCGCTGTTTAACGATCTTTTAAAAACTTGCCTGATATTCTTCGTTAACAAGAACCGGGAAGTAGCAGGCAATCAAACCCAGTAATTCTTCCTCCGACTTTTTGTTTGCACTAATAACCCGCTGTGAGAAAAAGTTCACCTTGTTCAGTTTGGCATCCATTTCTTCTGTGGGCAAAGTCTGGAATCTGCTCTCAATTTTGTTCACCCCAAAAACACCTTTGTTACAAGAGTACTGAATCTCAAAATCACCGGAACGGACAACAAAAGTTGTGCATTGTTCCTCTTTTACCAATCCAACCCGAATTGGATTGCTGGTGTTTTCGTACATCAAATCATAGGTTTTAACTGCTTCGCTGGCAATTATCATTGGTTCGTCGGATACCGTTATGGTATATTTACCAAATTCGGTTAATGAGTTTCCCGTAAGGGCTTTGCCTTCTTTAATTTTTGCAGATGCCCCAAGGCTTACAAGTGCAACACAAATTGTTAAAATAAAAAGTTTTGTTTTCATGATAATAAATGTTTAATGTTTTATGAATCAAATTTAAGAAACAAACAAACGCTGTTGATTTTTATTCAATGATCAGTACCTGTGAGCATACAAACGGATGGTTTTTTACCTCAAAACAGGTTGGGTGTCGTTTGCAGTTTATTTTAACCCGTTGACTTACGAAATCGGTAATTCGCAGATGAAATAATACTTTTTACGGTTATTTTGAGGGTGAATTGTGCTTTATTGTTGCAATAATTCGGGAATAGAAACTTCTTAAAACTGGTTAATTTGAAAAGATTCTTCGCTGCGCTCTGAATGACAAGCGCTCATAAATAGGGAAAAATAAATTATTGTCATTCAGAGCGGAACAAAGTGTAGCGAAGAATCTGTTATTCCTGATCTTTTTTTGAAGTGTACAGAATGAAAACCGAATCTCTTTTAAAATTTAAATACCTAATTTTACACCCCGATTAAATTATTCAATTAAAAACTGACTATGATACCAAATCGAATTCACCTGTTAACAATCGTATTTTTCATTGTGTTTTTTTCGTGTAAACCGAAGGAAACCAAAAATTATATTCAGTATGTCGATCCGCTGATTGGAACCTCCCGCGCCAACACCGAATCTGTAAAACTTCGGGCTGGCGAAAGGGAAAATAACGGGCAAACCATTCCGGCAGTTACCGCGCCGTTTGGAATGACACAGTGGGTGCCGCAAACCCAGCCTACTGAAAAAAAATGTGTGTCGCCTTTCTACTTCGGCACCACCTATATTCAAGGTTTCAGGGCGACTCACTGGCTTAGCGGTTCGTGTGTTCAGGATTATGGTTCGTTTACCGTTTTCCCAACCAATGTTACCAACGACTTCAGATTTTTGCCCAACCAGAGGAATACTTATTATCTGATGAACAACGATACGCTCTCGCCTGCTTATAATTCGGTGCTTTTCCCCGAAATGAGCATTATGACCGAAATTACAGCCACCAAACGCGCCGGATTTTTTAAATTTTCGTGGCTTGACCCACAAAATCCAACCATTATTATTGATGTAAACAGCGACGAAAGTGAAGGTTATATTAAAATTGACGTTGAAAACCAGGAAATTGTAGGTTACAATCCTGTCCACCGCATTTACAATGGTTCAGGCAAACCAGCAGGATTTTCAGGTTGTTTCGTGGCCAAATTCAACCAACCGTTCACCAAATACGGAACCTTTGCCGGAATGGATTTTACCCACGGAACCACCGAACAAAAGGACAAAAAGCAAATCGGTGCTTATGTTACTTTTCCTCTCGAAGGCGATGACGTGATTTATTTGAAAATGGGGACTTCGTTTACCAGTATCGAAAATGCACGCAAAAACCTGGAAGCCGAAATTCCGGATTGGGATTTTGAAAAAACCAAAACCAATCTCGAAAAAACATGGAACGATGTTTTGGGAAAAATCGATGTTGAAGGAGGTTCAGAAGAAGATTACACAAAATTTTATACTGCCATGCACCACGCGCTTATTCATCCGCGGCTTTTCAGCGATATAAACGGCGAATACCCGGGATTTGCTGATAACACGGAAATTCAGAAAGCTGAAGGTTTTGATTATTACGATGATATGTCGAACTGGGATATTTTCCGTGCACAAATGCCATTGCTGAGCATTATCGCCCCAAAGGAATACAACGATATGGTGAAATCGCTCATCTTTAAAGCCGAACAGGGGGGCTGGCTGCCCATTTTCCCGATGTGGAACAGCTACACTTCGGCTATGATTGGCGACCACGGCACAGCAATTATTGCCGATGCAGCCATGAAAGGTTTTGATTTCGACCTTGAAAAAGCCTACAAATACATGCGCCAAAATGCCTTCGAAACACCTGGTAACATTGAGGATTACATTGATGGAAAAGGAAGGCGCGCCCTCACAAGTTATATGCAGTTAGGTTATATACCGATTGAAGACGAAGTTTTGGAAGCTTTCCATAAACGAGAGCAGGTTTCACGCACCATTGAATATGCATACAACGACTGGTGTGTGGCTCAGGTGGCCCATAAGCTTGGAAAAACCGACGATTACAAAGAACTGATGGGGCGCTCGCTCAATTACCAGAATGTTTTCGACCCCGAAAAAGGCTGGGCCTGCGGGCGTTTTGCCGATGGCAGTTTTACAGAAGAATTCGATGCCACGGCAGATATGTTTTATATTACCGAAGGAACGCCAAAACATTACACTTTTTATGTTCCGCATGATGTTGAAGGTTTAATGGAACTGATGGGTGGCAAGAAGAAATTTGAAACCGAACTCAACAATTTAATCGACAACAAGGAATACTGGCATGGAAATGAACCGAGCCATCAAATTCCCTACTTCTTTAATTATGTAGGCGACTGGGAAAAAACACAGCAAACGGTAAAATACCTTTTGCAAACTGAATATGGACTGGGGCCGGGAGGAATTTCGGGTAACGACGATGCCGGGCAAATGTCGGCCTGGTATGTTTTCGGAGCTACCGGATTTTACCCGGTTTGTCCCGGAAGCAATGAATACCAGCTCTCCTCCCCCATTTTTGAGAAAGTAACTTTTAACCTCGACAAAAAGTATTATCCCGGCGGCAAACTTGTTTTTGAAGCCGGACCTGGTAATAACATGAATTCATTTTCGAAAGTAAAACTAAACGGAAAAGAAATTGAACCGGCCATAACCCACGAAGATTTGCAGAAAGGGGGAAAACTGGAGTTTTTGATGAAGTAACTATAGTGAAATATTAAAACCTGAAAAATGATTCTACTCCTTTTCTATTTTAGTCATTTAGTCTTGAATCCGTTTTACAACGAAGCAACAAAAAATGCCTCAGCGGAATTTGAAGTTGTACAGTTCTACGAAATAATTACGCCCGAACAGGTGTTAAAGTTTTGACTAAATCGGGCGAAATTCAGGAAGCAACATTCATTCTGAAACCGGTGCGAATTGATGAGGGAACTTCCGAGGTTGAAATTTTCCGAAAAGCGCCAAATCTCTACCAAATAAGCCAGGCCAGAGATATTAAACTAACAAAGTATTGCATCGAAACGAGGTATTGTCACGAGTACGCAAACTATACCAAAGCCATTTTCAAAGTGAAAAGCAATTTTGGACAGACAAAAGGAAAATTAATTTTCAAATAACCGGCAAATGACAAAAGTAATTGCCTTTTCAAATGAAGGAGAAATAGAGATGTCAATCTAACACCACTTAAAAAGCCGTAAGATTCTGATTGACTGTGATAAACTGGAAATGATAGTTGCTGGTAGAAAAAATTAAATCATAAATCAGCTTTGATTGAAAATTTTGAGCACCACAAAAGTGATTTGGAAAATTCTCTGAAAATAAAGGTAATACCCTAAAAACAGTTATCGTTTTAACTTGAAAATGCGAAATGGTTGAAAAAAAATTGCTATTCCGTTTCTGCCAAAACTTTTTCCTTCCACACAATTTTCTGCAAATCTCTTAACAGTGAGTCTTTGAAAAGGGTGTATTCGGGCATGTATTTTTCATCCACAGGTTTTGCAGGTGGCGACTCAACAGTTAATGGATTTACCGGACTACCGCCCTTATAAACCCTGAAATCGAGGTGTGGACCGGTGGCAAGTCCGGTTGCACCAACAAAACCAATTACCTGTCCCTGACGAACACGGGCTCCCACAGAAATTCCATCAGCATAACCCGAAAGGTGCATATATTGTGTTGTATAAACTGAATTGTGCCTTATTTTAACTGCGTTGCCGCCGCCGCCAATCCAACCTTTCGAAATTACCGTACCTTCTCCGATGCTCATAACCGGGGTTCCTTTTGGTGCAGCGTAATCAACTCCGTGGTGTGGCCGCACAATACGTAAAATCGGGTGCATCCGTCCGCCTGAGAAATGCGAACTTATCCTCGAAAATTTCAACGGAGCTTTTAGAAACTGCTTCTGAAGGTTTTCCCCTTTTTCGTTGTAATATCCTGTTGAATCGTTCTTTTCAAACCTAAATGCAAGGATTTCCTTTCCGTAATAATCAAACTGTGCCGCGTAAATATTGTTAATACCTATCGAAGTTGAATCGACATAAATTTCATCGTAAATAAACCTGAACCTGTCGCCTTTTTGAAGGCTAAAAAAATCGATTGTCCAGGCATAAACATTCTCCAGGTTTAATGCAAGCATGGGGTCGAGGCCGCTGGCTTTCATGGCATTCCACAACGACGACTGAATTTCGCCCTGAACGGTTTTCATTTGGTAAACCACCTCTTTTTCGCCCTGGTAAACCCGCAAGGAATCGAAAAGCTCGAAAACGGTGTAGAGAATGGGTGAGTTTTCATACACAAAATACAGAGCTTTATGGGTTGAATCAGGAGTTTGAAAGATGACGAATTTATTGCCTTGCCTGATTTTACGCACATCGAAAACCGGTTTGGCATTTCGGGCAATAGTGTCAACAGCGCCAAGTTTAACACCGTAACCACTTAAAATACTGCTCAAATACTGACCCGCCCCAACAGTTGATTCAACTACATAAAACGAGTCAACGGGCAGCCCGTATTTTATGGTTGGCTCGGGTATATCTTCGGCAGGTTCAGCAATTTCCTTTTTCTGAAACAACCCGCATGTATTGAATAAAACCATCAAACCAATAAAAAACAAACCTTGTAAAACACGAATATATTTTGTTGTCATTTTCTTATTTCAAAAGAATGCAAAAATAGGATTCTGGATTTAACACAATCAAAAAAACGAACCAAAACAAGTTAAAAACAATTAAATGCAAATAGTTTATAATTTTGATGCTCCTTCTGAAAATGGTTTGTTAAGTTTGGGAACGTATCAAATTTTAAATCTTGACCTGAAAATTATGAACCATTTATCAGTCCTGCTCCTGTCGTTTCTAATTGTAACCGGGTGCAGCAAAAATCAAAACATTAAAAACCAGTCTAAACCAAATATCATCCTCATCAGCGCCGATGATTTGGGCTGGAGTGATATTGGCTGCTTCGGCAGCGAAGTGCAAACACCCAATCTCGATAAACTGGGCGAGGGAGGGATTCGGTTTACCAGGTTTCACAACACCTCAAAATGTTTTCCATCGAGGGCTTGTTTATTAACAGGTGTTTACGCCCAGCAAAATGGTTATTCAAAAAACTTTAAAACACCGCTTACAAACGCGGTTACTTTGGGCGAAGTTTTAAAAACAGCCGGTTATCGCACTTTGTGGTCGGGCAAACATCATGGCGCTGAAAATCCGGGTACCCGCGGTTTCGACCGGTATTACGGTTTGAAAGACGGCGCCTGTAATTATTTTAATCCCGGCAACCAGCGGCCCGGAGAAGGAATGCCAGCGCGAAAAGGAAAACCGGGAAATAAAACCGTCCGTTCATGGTGTATCGACAGTTTGGAATTTAATCCTTACACACCAACCGAAAAAGATTTTTACACCACCGACTATTTTACAAATTATGCACTGAATTGGCTCGATGAATACAAAAATGAGGAGCAGCCTTTCTTTTTGTACCTCGCCTACACAGCCCCGCACGACCCGTTGATGGCCTGGCCCGAAGACATTGCAAAATACAAGGGAAAATATAACGATGGCTATGAGAAAATACGGCTGGCACGTTACAAAAAACAACTCGAATTGGGTTTGATAAACGAAACTTACCAATTAACCGATGCTACTTATAAAAACTGGAACGAACTGGAAGATTCAATAAGGAGGGATGAAATCAGAAAAATGGAAGTTTACGCGGCAATGATCGACCGGATGGATCAAAACATTGGCCGTGTTCTGGCAAAACTAATAGAAGTTGGCAAAGATGAAAACACGCTTATTTTGTTTGTTTCCGATAACGGGGCTTCGGCAGAAATGGTTCGGATTGACGACGATTACGGAGAAATAGGAACGATGACACGCTGGACTTCGCTGGGCGAAGACTGGGCAAACGTAGGAAACACTCCATTCCGGTACTTTAAAAATTACAGTTACGAAGGCGGAATTAATACACCTTTGATTGCATACTGGCCCAACAAAATTAAGCCGAAAGCAATCTCTGCATTCCCCGGGCATTTTATCGATTTTATGGCCACTTTTGTTGATTTGACAGGTGCAGAATACCCTTCAGAATTTAACAATCAGCAAATTACACCCATGCAGGGAGAAAGTTTGCTGCCCGTTTTTCTGGATAATAATGTTCAGCGCCAAAAACCCATTTTTTGGGAATGGCAAAATGGTCAGGCTGCCTACCACAACAGTTTCAAGATTGTAAAACATGGCTTGGATAAACCTTTTGAACTATACAATCTAACTACCGACCCAACCGAAACCAATAATTTGGCAACTGAAAATCCTGAAAAAGCAGGTGAATTGGAAAAACTGTTTTTGGAGTGGAAAACAGGATTGCCAAAGTTTTAAATATTGAAAATATAAATATGGAGTACTCAATACAACTAAAAGAAATTCAAAATCAGATTTTTACCATTCGTGGGGTTCAGGTAATGGTGGACAGGGATTTGGCTGAATTATATGAGGTTAAGGTTAAGGCATTGAATCAGGCTGTAAAAAGAAATACTGAACGATTTCCTTTAACTTTTTATTTTCAATTATCTGACAGTGAGACGAATGAACTGGTCACAAATTGTGACCGGTTCAACATACTTAAACATTCGTCTATAAATCCTTATGCTTTTACCGAACAAGGTGTGTCGATGCTTTCGGCAGTTTTGAGAAGCGATACAGCAGTGCAGGTAAGCATCGCTATTATGAATGCTTTTGTGGAAATGCGAAAATTCATCAGCAATAACGCTTCAGTTTTTCATCGCCTGAATAATATTGAAATTAAACTATTGGAAACAGATCATCAATTTGAGAAGATTTTTAAAGCTCTCGAAAGCAAAGAAGTTATTCCCAATCAGGGTATTTTTTTCGATGGGCAGATATTCGATGCATACAAATTTGCTTCCGATATTATATGTTCAGCTAAAGAAAGTATTGTTGTTATTGACAATTATATCGACGATTCTGTTCTTACTCTTTTGTCGAAGAAAAACGAAAAGGTTTATTGTACAATTCTCACCAAAACTATTTCAGAACAGTTAAAATTAGGTGTGGCAAAATTCACAAATCAATACGGGAAATTATCTGCAAAGCAATTCGACAAATCTCACGACCGGTTCTTAATAATTGATAATGAAACGGTTTATCATTTTGGCGCTTCATTAAAAGATTTAGGTAAAAAATGGTTTGCATTTTCAAAAATGGATAAAGATTCGGTGACTATTATAAATGCTTTAAATCAAATGGGAATTTTTTCAAAACAAAATCAACATTAATAATGAAATCAATCCAACAACTTTCTATCCTACTAATCCTTTCCCTTTTCATCCTTTTCACCTCTTGCGATACCAAAAAAGAAACCGTCGGCCCCTATTTTGGCAACGGTTTTCACAATGGATGGGCGGATCAGCATTCGATTGTTATCTGGACACGATTAACAAAAAATGCAGAAGGAAACACGGGTGGCGCAAAATTCCTGGTTCCGTCGGCAGAGGAACACCGCCAACTGGACAAAGACGCCAAACCCGATAATATTTGGAAAGCCCAGATTCCGGAAGGTCTTACTCTCGACGAAATGATTGGCGCTTGTCCCGGTGCTTCGGGCGAGGTAAAACTGGTTTATTACCCGCTGACCAATTCAGCAAAAAAAGTTGAAACTGGGTGGTTTGCCGTTGAGGACTCGAAAAACTTCACACACCAATGGAAACTGGAAAACCTGGAACCCGACACAAAATACGTGGTTGAAATGGAAGCCCGGCTGAATTCAAAATCGAAAGTTTCTGATAAAATCGCGGGCGCTTTCCGAACTCCGCCTGTTGCAGATGCAAAAGCCGAAATCGAGTTTTGCGTGGTTACCTGTCACGATTACATCAGGAAAGACACCACCGGCGGCCATAAAATTTATGATGTGATGCTGAAAATGTTTCCCGATTTTTATGTGCACACTGGCGACATTGAATATTACGACAAGCCTGAACCTTACGCTCTTACAGAGGAAATCATGCGGTTCAAATGGGATCGTATTTTCGCTCTGCCCCTGCAACGAAATTTCTGGAAAAACACTACCAGCTATTTTATGAAAGACGACCACGATGTTTTAACCGACGATGCTTTTCCGGGAATGACATATGGAACGGTTTCATGGGAACGCGGACTTGAAATTTTTGACAGCGAACAGTTGCCAACTGCCGATACTACCTACAAAACAATCAGGTGGGGAAAAGATTTGCAGATTTGGATTACCGATGGCAGGAATTTCCGCAGTAAAAACAGCGACCCTGACGGACCCGGGAAAACCATTTTCGGAAAAGAACAAAAAGAGTGGCTTTTCAAGACTTTACAGGAATCGGATGCTACTTTTAAGGTGATTATCAATGCAAATCCAATTCTCGGCCCCGACCGCAAAAACAAAAGTGATAATTATGCCAACTCCAATTTCAAATTCGAAGGCGATGAAATCCGATCATTTCTGAACCAATTCGATAATGTCTATCTGGTCAATGGCGACCGGCACTGGCAGTATGTTACCCATTTCGAAGGGACCAATCTTTGGGAATTCAGTACTGGCGCCGGTTCCGACGTTCATGCAGGAGGTTGGCCACAGGAAGATGTCCGTCCTGAACACCGCTTTCTCAGGGTAAAAGGAGGTTTTCTTCGCGGCGAGGTTTCACGTAGAAACGGGATTCCTACTTTGACTTTTCAGCATTTTGATGTTGATGGGAATGTGGTTCATGAAGAAGTCTTTAAAAAATGATATTTTTAAACCGATAAAAAACATTCCAATGAAAACAATTTTGCCGACAGTATTTTTCTTTATTACAGTTAGTATCGCTGTTTCAGCGCAAACCATTATTCCCATTGATAAAAAGGCAACCAAAGAAACTGTCGCTCTGTTCAAAAATCTGAAGGAACTCTCGAAAAACCACACACTTTTTGCCCACCAGCATGCCACAGAGTATGGTCATGGTTGGAGTGGTGATGAAAACCGGTCGGATGTGAAATCGGTTTGCGGTTCGCACCCGGCAATGATTGGTGTTGATTTCAGTGGTTTTTCGGGCAGACCAAAGGAAGCGGTTGAGGGGGAGAAAGAAAAAGTCAGAAAAAATGTAATTGACACTTATAATCGCGGCGGAGTTATATCTGCAGTCTGGCATTTCTCCAATCCTGTTTCGGGAGGTGGATTTTACTGGAAAGACAGTGTTTCGCAACCGGCAGTAAAATACATTATTCCGGGTGGCGAGGCTCACGAAAAATATAAAACCATTTTAGGTGGAATCGGTGATTGGGCAAAGAGTTTGAAAGGCGCTGACGGAACTCTGGCACCGGTAATTTTCCGCCCGTATCATGAGTTTGATGGCGGCTGGTTTTGGTGGGGAGCGCCACACTGCACCAAAGAGGAATTTGTTTCACTGTGGCAGTTTACGGTTACTTATTTACGCGACAGTCTCGAAGTTCACAATTTTCTGTATGCATTTTCACCCGACAATAAATTCAATTCAGAAGCACAATTTCTGGAACGCTACCCCGGCGACGAATGGGTTGATATGGTTGGCATGGACAATTACGGCGATATGGGCCGCGACAGATATGATTTGGAAACAGCATCGCGAAAGTTAAAAATCGTCTCAGATTATGCCCTTAAAAAAGGAAAACTGGCTGCCTTTACCGAAACCGGGTTGGAATCAATTCCCGATACCGCATGGTGGACCGAAACCCTTTTGAAAGTGATGAAAACCGACAACATGCAGCTTTGCTACGTTCTTGTGTGGCGCAACGACACCCGCAGCCCAACGCATTATTACGCACCATTTCCGGGGCAGGTGAGCGTTCCCAATTTCATGGAATTTTACAACGACCCTTATACTTTGTTTGAAATAGATTTAAAGGGGATTTACAGGTAACCTGATTAAACCTTAAGGAACATATTCACCAACAAGTCTCACCATTAAATCATTCAATTTTTCAACCTCAAATTCTCCAATAGTAGGTTCCAGATGATCGTTACCAACCCCACTGTCATCCGTTATAAAAACATAGGTTCCATTGGTCAGTATAGCAAAAGAACGCATTAAATATTCCGTAGCCTTATCAATACCGGAAGCTGTAATTGGTATTATTTTAATGCCTTTTTCAGCAGCTTTAATTAAATTTAATTCCAAACTTGAAATAACTTCCTGAGTGTAGTGTGGCGGAGCATCCAATAATAGAAACATGATGCGGGCAGAAGCATTATCGTTCCACAAATTTTGTGTAATGGCAACATCCAGGGCAGAATGTACAGCCTCGGGGAAATCGCCCCCACCAGCGGCAGACTGGTTTGATATAAAAGAAATGAGGCTTGTTGCATCGCTTGTAAAAGTAAAAGGGCGGGTTACATATTCATCTCCTTCATCGCGATAAAACACCGATCCAAAACGCATTTCCAAGGCAGGATTGTTTTGTTTTATGCGTTTAATTACATTGTTTAATTCAGCTTTTAAATAATTAATTTCATCGCCCATCGAACCGGTTGCATCCACAGCAAAATATATATCAATTATTTTTTTGTTTTCTACAGTTTTATTAAGGTACACTTTGTTTACACCCCAAGCAAACTCTACAACATCTGTAATCTCCTCAGTATCTTCAAACTTAACACGGGCAGTTAATCCGTTGAGATCTAAATCCGACCATAATGTGGCTTTCCCTTTATTATCTGTTTTGGTTTTCCAAACTTCTACCTCGCCTGATAGAAGACTGATTTCAGCATTTGCAACCAATGACTCATTTTTATCTGCAACCACAAAACTGAACCTTTTTATTTCTTTAAGGTTCCATTTATTTACATCCTCGTAATACTCCTGATTTTTTAACAAATTATTCCAGAAATCCCAGTTATCAAGGTCGTTCCATTCGCCTGCAGTTAAAACCCCTGGTTCGAATTGCCCATTTGGATTTCCGCCTCCCCAATCGCCGGTGCTTGTAGTTGAGCCTCCGCCGGCAGACCTGGAGGATGCATCAGATAAAGACAAGTAGGCCTCACCTAAACCTTTACTTGCTCCATTCGATTCAGGTTCAGTTACCTTTTCAAATAAACTTGTTTTACCGTTTGCCGATTTTTTCCCATTTGTATCATCATCAAACCAACAACCCCATAACAATGTTACAACAGCCAGTAAGGCTAATCTTAATAATCCGTTTATTCGTTTCATAATCATGTTTTGTGTTATAGATAGGTATAAAAGCAAAAAGGTTGCGCTTAAAAACAATTTAAATTATATCCCTGGATATTTCGGTGATGCTGACCCCCCATTTCGGTGATATTGACCCCCCCTCACAGAAATGGTTCAAAGAACAGAAAGCATGACAATATTACATCTTTTTTCT
>Ga0100400_1000864_pt1 | contig 21354 bp, 28 predicted proteins | sample CryGeymeta201524_FD_80420 | JGI IMG/M metagenome (GOLD analysis project Ga0100400, IMG submission 80420) | Groundwater microbial communities from Crystal Geyser aquifers in Utah, USA - Crystal Geyser metaG 2015-24 | ecosystem: Environmental > Aquatic > Deep subsurface > Groundwater | place: USA... | reverse complement strand
GCCACTTATACATGCTTATCATCCCTTCTTTCTACCTCCTCCCTTTTGGAAGGAGATTATAGTCTTTCTAAGGGGGTCAATTTTAAATGACGATAAGGGGTCAATTGTATTTTACGATCTACATTTTTCTTAGCTTTGTGCTTTCTGCTGTGTACAGGGATATTTCTTTTATAGCATCACCTTTGCAGGGAATCCTGATACTACTCCAAATAATGTCTTTGACACATTCAATAGCACATCTTATCATAACCAATATGATGTGTTCAGAATGAGAGAGACACTCCACTGCCGTGGTATGTTTCTCTCTTCTGTTTTTACAAATTCTATGGGTTCAAATGCTATTTTCAATTTATAAAACTTCCTCTAACTTTTTCTTTTGTACATCCTTTTCATTTCTTATCCGTAAATAAAAAACTCCAACCCCGATACATACCATAATGGAACTCAATAATTGGCCCATTGTAAACGGCCCGAGAATAAAGCCAAGCTGGGGGTCAGGCTCCCTGAAGAATTCAACGAAAAATCTGAAGATACTATATAGGATTAGAAAAAGGGCAGACAGGATGCCAGGATTCATCTGCCTGTCTTTCAGGTTCCAGAGGATTATAAATAACACAACGCCTTCCAGAAGGAACTCATAAATCTGCGATGTGTGGCGGAGAAGGGGGCCGCCTGAGGGAAAGACCATAGCCCATGGTACATTGGTAATCCTTCCGTAAAGCTCTCCATTAATGAAATTACCGATTCTCCCCAGCCCAAGTCCAATAGGCGCTGTAACAATCAGAAAATCTGACATTTGCCAGAAAGCAAGCTTGTTTTTCCTGCACGCAAGGATTCCTGCCATGATGCTCCCTAATAAGCCTCCATGAAAAGACATCCCTCCTTGCCAGACTGCAAAGATTTCGAGAGGATGTTGCAGGTAGAGGGGAAAATTGTAGAAAATTACATATCCCAATCTTGCGCCTGCTACAAGGCCAATTATCAGATATGAGTAAAGGGAAAGCACTATGTCCTTGTTCAGGTTCAGTCCTTTTCTTCTTAACTGATATGTTACAAGAAAGTATGATGCGACAAATCCTGCAAGGTACATTAATCCATACCACCTTACAGCGAATGGGCCTATTCTAAAAATTTCAGGGCTTATATCAGGATATGAGATCACTTTTGGATGCCTTTATCCGAGCCAATTCTTATAATTAATGAAATGATAGAGCTTATGGCCATGAATACAAGGCTGAGATCAAATCCCGTATAAGCCAACCGGGTTACAATGCTCAGTCCCCCGATCTTCAGCAAAACAAACATACCAGATACGCCGCCTACAATTATAAACAACCACAACAATTTTCTCATTGCGATCTCTATTCCTGAAGTTTTTTCGTCAACCTTTTGAGAAAGCATAATTGCAATCGAGATTAAGAAAACAATCACTGCTATCCAGAAATGGTTTGCATCAAGGCTGAACCTGCTTAATGTCATGTATTCCAGAAGTCCGGGAGAAAGTGCTGCTATCAGAAAGAAGACAATAACTCCTGCAAGAACAACCCATGCGAGCAGTTTCGCTTTCTGAGGTGAAAGGATACCATTTCTTACTGCCAGTTGCAGTAAGATTGCTACAATGGTGAGAATGATGAGAAAACCGGTAAGGATATACAGAAACGGCTTTAACAATGCCTCACGAAATGAACCTAATTTTATCCGGAAATTTGAAATACCTAATATCTCATAGTTCGCCATCCAAACGGGCTTCCCGTCTTTCGCTGAGAATATCTCCTTCAAAACTTTGCCTTCAAAAAACGGAGAGCCTGAACGGTGGCAGTCAGTGCAGCCGCCTGCCCCAAGAGCCGCTTTTGCAGGCGCTATGTCATGGGAAAACTTATATACGGATGCATAGGCTGTTGCTTCATACTCTTCACGCGGCAGTTCACGGCTTTCCTTCGATGAATAGTAAGCCTTGCTGTCTAAGACCCAGACCAGACGCTTTCCGTCAAGCGGGAATCCGGTATTGTTAAGATAATTTTTTACTGATGTTAAGAGTGCATCAATCTCCTCGGGCCTATTTACTTCGATAATACCGTCATTATTGTCATCCTTTATCAGAGATAGTTCAGGATAATTCTTTGTTGGGTCTGACTGATGCTGCATCCACATCTGAAAGAAGTCCTTCATGAATAATTGGTTCAATCCCTTTTTGCCTTCTTCTTCAAAACCTACCCATGAACTGTGGACACGGTTGCCGGGATATATCTTCTCTTTGTATCTGATCAAGGTAGGCCGTGTGACATCAGTCGGCTGGTCCATTGCCGTGAAAAGATCAAGTTCGCCGTAATGGTTCCAGAAGTTCATCTCCTGATCGTAAAAAGTCCATATATGTTTGGGAGGTGGAGTGATACGGGGCGCAGGGTTGAAAACATCACTTGCCTGAACCAATGCGCTCTTCACTGCACGGAAGGGAATGTGGCATGCCTGACAGGATAGCTTTTCCATATGCAGCAGCGGCAGCCAGGCATGGGATGCCTTCGGCGCATTCCGCCATCCCTTGATATGGCAGTTCTCACATGTTCTCATGGAATTATCAAGATCGTTCCTTACCCAGCCGGAAGGATCGTCACCTTTTCCAAACTGATGCACTTCTTTTCCGCGAACCCGCTTATCAACAGCCTTGCTCCCTGCGGCGTGGCAATCAACACATCTGAGACCTGCAGCCATGTGAACATCTGTTCGCGCAGAAAATGCAGCTCCGCGCTTCTTCCAGTCAGGCTTCTTGTGGCACTGAAGGCATGTCTCATTTCGCGGCTCGGGGGCTATGTGAACGATCACCTTGCCTTCTTCATCAAACTTACTCTTATCATAAGTTATTTTCACAGGCTTACTGTCTTTAATACTTCCGTCAACATTCCCGAAACTGCTTCCTGCTGTAGCAGCCCATTTGAAATTCAGATTTGCAAGCTGTTTGTTCCTCTCTTTGAAATTGTATTCAGGCATATGACAGAGAAGGCAGTCGGCCTCGATTACTCCGGTATCGATCCAGCGTGCCTTGAAATAATCGCCGTCCATACCATTCTCTTCACCGGATTTCATCCCCTGCTTTTTCATATACTCATCGTATCTGTTCCCCTCACGGTCGTACTCAAGAGGACCGCCGCCGGGATGACAGTTGCCGCAGGTGGCGGTCACAAAATCAAAAGAGGTCATGTCGATCATCCGTGCATTTGCATTCTTCTTGGGAGCAAGCTGCCGGTACAAAGGAGCGGGAGAACACCACGTCCCGCCATAGTTGCCCGGTGAACTGACCCAGTTATACCGCTGTGTAAACAGTTCAGGGACCTTTTCCCCCTTGCCCTGCTGGGAATGAAAGCCTTCCGTAATCTTCTTGTAATCATGGCAGCCTTTCGTACCGCAGGTCTGCTTTGGAGAATAGGGCTTGTCTGTATTGATATTGTGCACAGGGTCGATAATGTTCCCTGCCTCATCTTTCAGATAAAAAGGCGGGCAGACTCCTGATGCTACAGGCTTTTTCTCCGGTTCTTTTTGATTTTCTGCCTGTAGTATGAAGGCGCCCAGACAAAAGGCGATAACCATCACAAAAACAATTAGTCGCTTCATCTCAAAACCTCCTGTATATTTATTATTAACAGTCTTTTAAATAATGACGACATTGCTTTGTAAAATCCCTCCTAACCTCCCTTTTCCAAAGGGAGGAATAATGCCCCTCTTTGGCAAAGAGGGGAGAGGGGAGATTTTTTCATTAACGTCTATTCAATTATGAGACCCTTATTATGGTTCATCTTTCTCAGAAGAAAACCGTTGTTTGCAAAAAGTACCATTGTGCTGTTGGGCTTGGACCTGTATTTTTCACAAACTCACCCGGTATAAAAAAGGAGTAACCACCTAATATTTCCAGGTATTCAGAGATCTTCTTTTTCACGACCAAGTCCACTTCATGACCGAGCTCCCGTCCCGAAGAACCTGTTTTATCCCTGCGCTGTGCATTGCCCGGGAAATACCATGCATCTTTGGCTTGATCGAGCATGAAATAATGATACTCTCCACGTAAAGTGATGGTTTCGCCGGGAGTAAGGACAAGGTCCAATCTATGTTCCCTGAGATTCTGAAAGAAGAATAGGTTCATCCATCCATAAAGTACCGTGTCTGCCCCGCCGAATACCCCGTCGAATGTGCCGTGTTTACCGTCGTTCGGGTCTTTATCTCCCGACCCAATCACATATTGCAGGATGAGATGAGGTTTCCACTTTGTGTCGAAGGTATATCCAAGCGTAAATACCACTCCGTAAGCATCTATCGTATCCGTAGCCCATTTTCCGAATTCCTTGACTATTGTTGTGTCGTAGTTCCACTGTCCGCTCTTTCCATCAATCCTGAAACCGGCATAATGCGAAGAGAGATCGCCGTTGGCTTTTTCACCTTTGGTGATTCCCCTGTCATCATATTTCAGGACATAAAACAGATCTAACTGAAACGGAAGATTCTTGATGGTATTGTATGTCGCAAGTGCGGTTACACCGTTAATCTGTTCATTCGGCCAGATATCAGGATCATGAATTATGTAACGGCCAGTGATCAAGTTACTGTCAATGCTGTCGCTTTTGTACAGGACACGGACGGCATCCCACGCGTAGCGGCCGGTGTTGCCCCAGTCGCCCGGACCGAAAATCCTCCGGTCGCCAAAGGAGATCGCCTGTCTGCCTGCCTTAATGCCAAATTGTTCAACCGGCCAGTATTCAATATACAACTGATTGATATCGAAGGGATCATGGAAAGGGTTGTTGCTCCCTGAAAAGTCTTTGTCAGAAAGACGCGATCCTAAAACCTCTGCGTCCTGTATCTGGGTATGTATTTTCAAGTTTTTAGTTACCTTCAGATCGATTTCGAATCTCAGCCTTGAAAGGAGAAAGTCGTCCTGAGTGCCGGTACCGTATTTCTTTACGTTGAACTCGTCATCTATTTCACCGCGCAAACGATACGTCCCTCCGATGCTTATGACATCGTTTTCTATGATATGACTATATTTCGTTTCATCAGCCATAGTGCCGTATCCCGAAGCCGGACAAAAGAGCAAAGCCATTAAGATAATTACAAATAGTTTCATTTATATTCACTCTGCAAAATAAATCTTAAGCAGCCACATTAATAAAAGGCCTCCGATCATGGCTATAAACTGCAAAGCGATATTGCCCTTCCCCGCTTCTTTATGCAGCTCCGGAATCAGGTCGACAAGGGCTATATAGAGAAACCCACCGGCAGTAAACGGTACCAGAAATCCCTTAAGCCATACGATTTGATTGAATGAAAAATAAGCGATTACTGCTCCTGCCATAGCAGTAAGGGCTGAAAGAAGATTAAATAACAGGGCTTTGGATTTGCTGAACCCTCCGTACACAAGGATTCCGAAATCGCCGATTTCCTGAGGTATTTCATGGGCGGCAACAGCCAATGTGGTGATAACACCGAGCCGCATGTCTGTAACAAAGGAAGCAGCTATAATCATGCCGTCAATAAAATTGTGAATACCGTCTCCTATAAGGTTCAGATACGTGAACGTGTGAGCATCACATTGTCCCTTATGGCAGTGTCTCCAGTGCAGCAATTTTTCTATCAGGAAAAAGATCATGATTCCCGAAAGGACATAGATGAACAGGGAAGGTTCTCCAGACGCCATAGATTCGGGAAGCAGGTGAAAGAATGCACCGCCAAGAAGCCCTCCAACAGCAAAACTGACAAGGTATTTGATCACCTTTGTCAAAGTATCTTGTTTCATTCCGATAAAAAATATCCCTATCAATGAAATCAGGCTCACCATAAATGTCGCAAGAAGAATAATGAGCATCAACATTCAGTGTCTCGGCTTTTAGTGGTAATGATCATCGTGTTTGTTCTCTTCCATGTGAATCTGACAATAAAGTCCGTTTGTCTCGCACTCAGCGCATTCGAACTGAAGCATGATATGGCGGATATCCATTGCTATCAATGCCTCTTCAATTGTTCGCCTGATTTCTGCGACCTCGCTCAATCTCTGGTCGTGCACCCATATATGGGCAGAAAATGCCACGCTCCTGTCTGATGGAGACCAGAGATGGACATTGTGGATACCCATCACTTCGGGTATCTCTGCAATCTTTTTTACTATCTTTTCTGCATCAAACCCCGTGGGTGTCATTTCAAGAAAAATCGTAAGCGCTTCCTTTACTACCCTGATTCCTCCGAATAAGATAATGACCCCGATAAGGATGCTTGCCACAGGGTCGGCATACGGCCATCCTGTGTAAAAGATTATGACGCCCGATATGATGACTCCAACAGATGACAGGGTATCTCCAAGCACGTGAAGCCATGCGCTTTTGATGTTCAGGTCTTTATGGCTGTGACCAAGAATCAAGGCTATGAGGATATTGCCTGTTAATCCAATTCCAGCAATAATAAGCATTGTGGTGGTATGGATTTGAGGCGGTGAAAGAAACCGATGATATGATTCGTAGAATATGAACAGGGCGATTACGATGAGGCTTACCGCATTGATGACTGCTGATAGAAGGCCGATTCTCTGATAGCCAAAGGTCGCCTTGCGGTCTGAGGGTTTCGTGCCGATACGCATAGCGATCATACTCAGCCCGAGCGCAAAGACATCGGTGAACATATGTCCTGCGTCACTTAAAAGCGCAAGGCTTTTGCTGACTATCCCGCCGATAACCTCAGCGAATAAGATCAGAAGCGTGAGTGTAAAACTCAGGAGCAGGCGTTTTTCCAGCGTCAGTTTCACTGCAACTCTTTCTCTGGCGTAAGCCCCGAAAGTATTTTGATCGTTGTCGTTTTACCATATCTTTTCAGCCGTCCAATGCTCAGGCCTTTTGCATTGCCATACAATCTTCACGCCAGAGACAATTTGTCTGGCCGCATATATTCACATGTTCTGTCCCGAAACAGTCTGTATTTCCTTCTGCCCTCTGGATTGACCTTATAAGTTCTGTCTTGTTTATTCTGCTACTGACTTTAAGACCTCTCTCTTTTGCAATACTCCTGATTTCCTGCATCTTCATATCATTTACCTCCTCTTTTATAATCAGCCCTGCACCGGCTCAAAGCAGGGCTTTCTGTTTGTTGGCGCGGCTAAAGCTGCGGCTACAATAACTACAATAAATATTGTTTTTATCGTCTCCATCCTGCCCATACAGGAATTCCGTTTTCGTCCCTCAGCTTAAGAAATGAGTCACCTTTCTTCACTTCAGCAGCGATAATGACAGGCTTTCCCATCATAGTTGTTCTCGATCCTTTGACCTCAACCTTATCACCCTTTTCGATCTTCATATCGAGTCTTTCAATGTACCAGCCCGGGCCGAGGTGGACGGATACAGTCTCTTTGTCTGTTTTTAATAAGAGATGAATTCCATAGTACATCCCTTTCATGGGTGTGATTTTATCAACAGATTCTACCTTGCCTGAAACTGTTTCTACTGTTGCAGGGTTGTACATCCTCTGGTAGGACGTTCCCATTCCCCATCCACCGCTTCCTCTATAGCCCTTCCATGCCGCAAGAGCTAAAGAAGAAGTAAAAAACATCGACACTACAACAACCAGACCAACTATACTTCTTGTTCTCATAACTACCTCCTTGAGCGGGTTAATATTTACTTATATAATTATTTTCGCAATTGCATCGGAATTATTCAACTGTAACGGTCTTTGTTTCCTCAAAGAATAAAAACTGATTTTTTCCTGGAACACCCTTCATTCCTGTTGAAAACAATTGTTACTTTTCTTCATTCGGGCATTTATCTCTTTTTTCAGGCCCGATATAAAGTCTCATTTTATTAAATCCCACACCATCTTCACCGCAATCAAATAAAGTATTAGGCCTATAGCAATTTTTACCTGTTTTCTGCTTAGTCTCTTTTTCATCAAATATGCTCCCAGCAGCGCACCTGCAACCGATCCGGTTGCACAGAACAATAACAGTCTTATATCAATATTCCCGAGGGAGGCATGGCCTAAAAATCCTGAGAACGAAGAGAATATCACGATAAAAGCTGTTGTTGCCGCTGCCTTTTTCGGATTAAATCCCAGCCAGACGAGTACAGGGACAATGAAATTTCCGCCACCCACGCCCAAAAGTCCGCCAAGATACCCCGCAAAGGAACCTACACCAACCCCATAGCCAATGAGCTTTTTTGTGTCTGTTTCAACTTCCCGTTCTTTCGCCTTATAAAACAACATCATCGAACCGGCAAAAACTAAGAACCCTACAAACATCCACAACAGAACAGCTTTTGGCAGATGCTCGGCTGTCCTTGCGCCCAGAGGGGAGAGGACTGTCGCAACAATCAAGATCGGTAATGCGGTCTTAAAGACAATCAGTTTCTCCCTTGCATAACTTATAGAGGCAAAAACCATCGCAACCGAGTTCAGAAGAAGGGCAGTTGACATGGCAGTTAGAAGCGGAATCCCCAAAGCTAAAAACACAGGGATCAATATGAACGCCGCACCGACCCCTGCAATGGTAAGGATTGTGGTGAAGAGAAATACGAGTACAGCCGCAATTGTCAGTGTTATCATTATAGTAAATAAAGATCAGGTTCAGAATTTACACATCGTATCCCGCGCAGTCAATACAGACAGGCTTCCCGTTGACTACCCGCATGTATGATTCTGCAACCATCTCACCGCAGCCGTCACATATCACCATTCTCATGAGTTCTTCAGTTGGAGCAAGTTCACAGTCGTAAACCTTCCCGATGCTCAGCACATCTTCTTCATATGCATCCCAAATAAGATATACGACTTCCCATTGTTCTTCTTCAGGAATCTCTGTGGGCGGCACGGCTGATGCCCGCTTCTTCATAAATGCACTGTTTCTGATCTTTTCGCGGAGTACAGGCTTGAACGAAATACGCACAGCCTTGTTGTTTTTCTTGTCAATCACTCTTACAGCCAGTTTACCCTTCGGATCCTTTGAGATGTTGCTCTTTCCAAAGGTGCATCCGGTTGCGTATTGAACGCCGTCGCCAAAACATTCTGCTGCATGGTGATAGCCTGTTTCAAGAACTGCATGAAGAGATTTCGCGCCGCTCCGCTCCACACCAAGGGCTCTTAATGCAGCCAGTCCGGCACGCAGCCCTGCAGCGCTTGCCCAGCATTTGTGGCCGTGAAATTTGAACATATCGATTAAAGTCTGCTTGTCTTCCATATAATCCTCCTATTTCTTTCCGTATTTTTCTTTGTTATTATTCAGTTCTTCCCGTGATTTTTTGATTAGGTCATTTTCCTTGATCATTTTGTGGACATAACTCAGAGGCGGAAAACTGATAGCGCGAGTGGGGCATGCATTCGCACAGGTAACGCAGGCTACCATACAATTCAGAGGGGTGACAACAACAGGCTTCTTCTTATCGTAGTCAAATTTATAGACCATCTTTCCGCATCCGGTCACACACATGCCGCAGCCAATGCAAATCTCCTCCTCAATCTGGGGGTTCCATTGTATCAACTCCCTCGGTATCCCTCTCCATGGTTTCGCAAAATCGTTCATCTTAAACCTCCTTTCATGAAAATCTTGTGTCTTCAATCATTCCGGTTGTATCTTGCAAATATCCCGGGCAATCGAATCTGTTTCGTATAAAATCTCTCCGGAAAGATATCCTTTCTCTTTGCAGTAATTGATTATTTCATTCAGGGAATAGATGAATTCATCCTTGAGTGTGGTAACTTCACCCATGCCGTCACAACCTTTTTGCCTCTGTTTTGCAATTAAATAAAGTTCCGCATATTCCCGGACCCTTTCGAATAATCGTGCAAGTTGCGCATCGTTTTGTACAAACTTTTGAATAGTTTCAATAATGCTCATAAACATTGGCTGATTAATTTCTATTCGCTGCCTTCTGTATGGTAGCCACCGAGGGTCTTCAGCGCTCCTTTTGCCCTGACTCTGGGAATAGCCTTCTCTGAAAGTCTCTCCAGAGAGGATACTATTTCCTCAAGACGTTTTGCAGGGAACCCGATCAGGGATTCTTCATCCAGAATATCCGTTGCATCCCTGCAACCATAACATCCCAGTGAAGCATTCAGTTTCCCCGTAAGATAAGGAACAACTGTGGAATCGATACACGCTGTCTGAAAGATGCTGGTCTGGAATGCATGCCTTCCTCCCGTATTAAAGATGTCTGCCAGACCAATCCACATAAGTTTTTCCGTTTTTTCCTCAAGCACAATCACATCAGGCTCAAAATCAGCCTTTTCAAGCGGCGTTATCAGAACAGCAGAACATTCCCCCTGTTTTAGTCTTGGCATCAGACCGAGAGTTTTGGCACCTGCCTCCCGATTACCGAATAGTCCCATGGTATACATAACCTCACCGCCGGCAAGCTTTTCCGGCAAAGGTTTAAACCCGAATGCAGAGGCAGCAGCAGGACAGGTGATGTTTTCAGGTGTCAGCAGTATTTTATGTCCATGCTTTGCCATCATTAATGACTGGCAGAAACGCAGCCTTTTGGTATTGTCAAACCCCTCAGGCACAGGATCAACGGCCTTTAACAGTTTTACTGCAAGAGGAGGGTGATCCATTTTCAGAATAGAAATCATTCTGCTTGCATAATCTTTATATTGCATGATCACTCCTTTCTTGCCACGGTATGTGTACCGCATACTTCCATAGGTTTGACTTTTCTGCCGATAGAACCCATTCGCCCCGGTATCTTTTTGATAATATCCGTCATAATCCTTCCTCCAAAGACTTACTTAAGGTTAATGAGTGCTTGCTTTAATTGCCCAAGACCTTTTATCTCTTCCTGCAGCATCGGAAACTGAAGCATTGGAAGGTTAAACCTGTCCCTGATTTCTTTCAGATACCGTATCTGCATCTTCCGTCTGTTTATGAAAAAGTCATTCCTGCATGCTTCTTCCGGTAATACCATATTTGCGATTACAAGCTGTGTCTCGATGCCCGCTTCTTTCAGATCAAGCATCGCCCTGTGAGATTCAAGGATTGGAGTCGATTCCGGATAAAGCACAAGGCTGAATACGGTATGTTTTTGATCCCGGAGTGTATTGATAATAGCCCTGAAACGGTTTTCCGCTTCTTCTTTCACGTCGGAAGATTCAGCACAGCCTACCATCATCTCCACCTGTTTCGCATAATCAAAAGGTAGATCAAGGAGCCTCAGTGTATGTCCTGTTGGAGCCGTGTCAAAAACGACCGCATCATATTCTTTACCCTCGAGGAACTGTATAAACCTGTCAAAGGCTGCCATCTCCTCTGTGCAAGGGGAATTAAGCTCCTCCTCCATTGCCATCAGCATTTCCTCGGAATATTTACCTCTCGCCTCACTCAATGTCCGTTCTTTGTATTGTCTGAATGCCTCCTTCTGATCAACCATGACCGCATAAAGATTTTCTGTGATCTTTATGGGTTCGCTTCCTACCTTTATATCAAGTACTTCTCCGATGTGGGCAGCGGGATCTGTTGTTACAAGAAGTGTTTTGTATCCCTTTTCTGATATATATATAGCTGAGATGCAGGATATGGTAGTTTTTCCGACCCCGCCTTTGCCCGTAAAGAATATCGCCTTTGTCTCGTTTCGGGGCAGCCAGAGATTATCGATATCCGGTTTTTCTACGGTGAACTCACCTGAAGAAGTTATGTCTCCGGATGGCGATCGGAGAGAAGAAATTTTTCCATTAAACAATGCCCTTCCCACATCTGTAAGTGCATCTGTACCCTTTACTTCATTATCTCTCAGAAACATGTAACGCTTCGGCTTTTTTATAGCCTCTTCTGTCAGCGTTATCACCTTTTGTTGTGCCTCATATTTCTTTCTGAAAAAACCGATATCGCTCACTTCTTCAGGTATGATGCCGTTTATGATGATTTCCCCTGACCTTATTCCTATGGTCTCAAGTTCTTTTGACGCCCTGAGCGTCTCATAAAGGGAAAGCTCCTCCGGTCTCATCACAAAGATGAAAGATGTTTTTTCAGAATCTTTCAGTAGTGCGGTTGCCCTGTCGTACTTGTCTTTTGAATCCTGTATTGTCTGCACAGGACCGAGACACGTCTGTCCGCTTCCTTTGGCCGATTCCTCAATATGCTTCGACCAGTCGACAGGCAGTTCAAGGAGTCTTATGGTGTGGCCTGTCGGGGCGGTGTCAAAGACGATTACGTCGTATTCATCCGTTTCCATAAAATCTATGAACCTGTCGAACGACGCCATTTCCGTTGTGCACGGCCCGCTCATCTGCTCATTAATAGATGCGAGGACATCCTCGGGCATTATCTCCCTGAAAGGTCCGATTATTTTTTCTTTATATTCTTTTGTAGCTTCGTCAGGGTCTATTTCCATTGCAGAAAGATTATTGATGCCTCTGATTGGTGTAATCTTATGTCCTATCTCCTGTTCAAAAACATCGGCAAGATTGGAAGCCGGATCAGTCGTCACAATCAATGTCTTTTTGCCTTCTGTTGCGTGACGGATCGCTGTGGCGCATGCCATAGTCGTTTTGCCGACACCACCTTTGCCTGAGAAAAATAAATATTTCGTCATTATTACTCCTCCTTTCAGCCGCAGCACGAAGACCGCGGCATTCCGCTAATAATAATTCCCCGTTTATCGGAGAAATCTATAGTCGCTTCTAAAAGCAGCTTATTCGCCTCTTTTTCCAGAAAAACCTTTACACCGTTTTTCTCAAGGGTCGCATCTCCCTTTTCAGCTCCTTCGACTATATCCATAGCCAGAGACGGGCCGCAACAGCCGCCACCTGCCGCGAATATCCTTATCCCGTAATCGTTGCCTTTTTTCTCCCCAAGTATCTCTTTGAATCGCTTTACTGCATTGTCGGTCAAAGTAAGCATGTATTTCTCCTTTCCTTATTGTGCTGACAGCGTCATTGGTTTGTGTTTTAACGGTTCAATACCAAGCGCCTTGCGGAGATCTTCATACGCAGGATATTCTCCTGTCCTGAAGACCTCGCCATGATTTTCTCTCCTTTTGCAGTATTTTCTTAACAGCATCCGCCGGAAGCAGTCTCTCTCAAAAGAGGCATCAGAGTGCTTATAATCTGTTTTACATCAGGACTTCCGCAGCTTTCGCAATAAAGATCAAGCCCCTTTTCCTTCTGGCTTAAGGTTGTCAATATCTCAAACCGATTGCCGCAGTAATTGCATACAAATTCATAAGTTGGCATAATTGCACCTCCTAAAGATTAAGCGCTGCCGTTTTCAGCCGGCTCAGCCCCTTTATTTCTTCCTGCATCAGGGGGGTCTGCATAACAAAAAGTAGTGCATAACAAAAAGTAGAATAAAATCCCTATCGAATTGGATGGTATCCTCCCGGGACTCCTGATTTGGAAAAAATAATTTGCCAGACCTGCATATATCTGGAGCGGAATGCCCCTGCGCCGCTTAAGAGATAGTATTTTCACATACGGTAAAATCTCTCACCATATTTTTCCTTTAATTTATCCCAGCTTGAATCGAAATTCTTAAACCATGCCATTAAGGTCGCATCATAATCAGCGCCTAAATTGTGCCAGTCTTCTATAACAAATAGCCGCTCTATGGAGGCGCTGATCTGCTTCATCGATGGAACAAGTGAATTTGGAAAGATATACTTGCCGATCCACGGGTCTGTTGTTACCTCGGATTTACAGTTCCCGATTGTATGCAACAAAAACAACTCGTCATCTCTCATACATTTATGCACGATATCCATAAAGGTTCTGTAATTTTTATGTCCAACATGCTCAAACATTCCGATAGAGACAATATGATCGAAACTTTCATTTACATCCCTGTAATCCTGCAGTCTGATTTCAACAGGCAATCCTTTGCATAATTCCTTTCCAAACTTAACTTGCTCCTTAGAAACAGTAATGCCGACCACTTCAACCCCGTACTTTTTCGCAGCATATTTTGCAAAACTTCCCCATCCACACCCGATATCCAGGATTCTTATGCCAGGTTGCAGGCCTAACTTTCTGCAGATTAGGTCCAGCTTGGCTTCCTGTGCTTCATCAAGGTTTTTGGCATCTTTCCAGTAAGCGCAGCTATAGACCATTCTTTTATCCAGCATGTTCATGTAAAGCTCATTGCCTATGTCATAATGCCTTTCGCCGATCTGAAACGCCCTTGACTTGCTGCCCTTATTAAGCATCACTGCATTAAGCATGTGAAAAATCAATTTCCAGTTCTTTTTGATTTTATCTTCCGGTCGGGATGGTATGAGCCTGGAGAAAAATTCATCCAGACATTTACATTCCCACCATCCATCCATATACGATTCGCCAAGTCCTAAACTTCCTTCTCTCACAGCTCTTTGATAAAATTTATCGTTCTTTACTTTGATGTCCCATGGATGATCTCCGTTGATTGAGATGCCTGCCGGGGACAAAATTGCCTGTACGGTATTTTTGAATCTACAAGCTTTCATCCCTCACTCGTCCTTTAACATCGAGAGCGGTCCATCTTTGTTGCTCTTTTTGAGGGTACTTCTTAAACTGTTTGTCGTTCCTTATCAAGGAATCCTCGCTAATCTCCGCTTTATTAGCCGCAGCATGAAGTCTGCTGCATGCCACTAATAATAAATCCCCGGTCATCAGAAAAATTCATGGTTGCTTCTGAAAGCAGCTTATTCGCCTCTTTTTCCAGAAAAACCTTTACGCCGTTTCTCTCAAGGGTCGCGTCTCCCTTTTGTGCCCCGTCGGCTATGTCCATAGCCAGAGAAGGCCCTCAACCGCCAGCCGTTGTAAATATCCTGATGCCATGTGTGTTTTTCCCGTTAAGGAATTCCCTGAATTTCTCTATTGCTTTATCAGTGAATGTTACCATGACCCCCCCCTAAACAGTCATTATGCTTATAGGCTTATTTTCTTTTAATGGTTCTATGCCGAGTGCTTCGCACAGCTTTTCATAAGAAGGATATTCTGCTTTCAGTAATACCTCCCCATTTACAAACGTTACCGGCAGTATCTTCTTGCCGTTTTTATGGAGCAGGTCGGCAACCTTCCTATTTTCCAGAAATGCCTTCGGCTGCTGTGCGAGATTAAATCTTTCTACCTCGACCCCCTGCTTTTTCAAGGCCAGCAGAGCATCGTTCATTTTGACCAGTACCGGATCAATTACCGGACCGCAGAGTCCTGTAGAGCAGCACATTGCTGGATCATAAATTTCGACTTTCATATTTTCTATCTCCTTTCATCATTTTCAAGTATTTAAATAACTTCAAAAATATAAGCTAAGGCATAGTAAATGCCGACCAGAATAAAAATAATGCCCGTTATCTTTTTTGTATAAAACTCAATTCTTGTAATCCTGTGATAGAGGTTGTTGATATACCCCGAGCCTGCTGCTGCGAGGAAAGCAAAGAGCAGGACCGGAAGGCCGGTTCCGATACCGTAAATCAGGGGCAGCCCGATCCCCGATTTTGCTTTTACTGCTATAGGGATTAGACCTCCGAAGAACAGGGCTGCCGAGACAGGACAGAATGCCAGTGCAAACAGGATACCCAGAGGCAATGAACTAAAGGTTCCTTTTTCAGCCAGTTTTTTTGCGACGTTTTCGGATACCGATGGAATAGTCAGAGGTATTCGCAAGAGGTCAAGCAGTACCATCCCGACGAGAATCAGTACGATGCCCAGGATTTTGTTGACATATCTCTGGAGGAAATCCGACAGGATAGGGACATCTACCAGCGTTTTTACGATAAGGACACCGAGGACAATATACGTGAGACTCCTTCCAAGGGTATAGAGGATACCGGATAAAAATACGGTGTTCCTTTGCGTAATCCGCCGCGAAATAAAGGATACAGCAGCGATATTCGTAGCCAATGGACACGGACTGACAGAAGTCAATATGCCGAGCCAAATCGCCGTAAACAAAAAGATTGCTTCCATTTATTGAGCTTCCTTCAAGAATATCTCTACCTCATCTTTTACATATTGAAAGAATCTCTCTTTGTCTCTCACATGCGTCCATACTTCTTTCAGATTTGTCCATTTTGTCTCTTTCCCGTCTTGATTGAGAGAAAGGACGAGCGACCGTGTAAACAACCGATAGTCCTGAATGAAATGACGGTTTTCCGCATCTTCAACATTGAGAGGCTTGAACTCAAGTGTTCCATTCTTCAGTTCGTTTGCGAAGTAGTGTTCAATAGCTCCCTTTGAATACTTTTCGATAGTGCGGCAGGTAGTGCATCTGAAGGTGCCGTGGAAATAGTATGCAATTACCTTTGCTGTCTGAGTTTTCTTTGCAGTTTGCATTGAGGAGCCTCTATCCAATTGCCGGCCTGTGGCTTCTCTCGCAGTCAGACTCTCCTGAACTGGCATAGATTCATCGGATACGGATATTTTATTTCCCCGCGTGTCTGTAACGTTAATGGCATTGCTCTCACTTTTGGGAGAAAATTCCCTGTAGACAAGCAAAGCAAAACTGAAAACCACAAAAATTAAGAGTAGAGTCTTTATCAACTTTCTGTTATTCAACCATAACCTCCTTAATGGTCACTGTAAAAAAGGAGTAAAGATGAGTTAATGACGACGGAAATGCAGCCTGCCTCCTGAAGGATTGCTGCAAGAATAGGTGTAAGATAGCCCAGGGACGCTAGGCTCAGTCCAATTACATTCCAGATAATGGCAAAGACAATGTTTGCCCTCATTTTTTGAAATGCCTTGCGGCTTAAACTTATCGTATACCTTACCTTTGAAAGCTCGTCCCCAAGCAGGGCTACATCTGCAGTCTCAATTGCCACGTCAGTGCCGGCGGTTCCCATTGCCATCCCGATATCAGCACAAGCCAATGCCGGGGCGTCATTAACACCGTCGCCAACCATAACCACCACATGGCCTTCTTTTTTTAATCGGTCTACATATGACACCTTCTCTTCCGGAAGCAGGCCGGATGCAAACTCTTTAATCCCCAAAGAATTGGCAACCGCCTCTGACACAATGCGATTATCCCCTGACAGCATCGCTATTCTTTTCATCCCCAGTGATCTAAGGTTTGCAATTTCTTCAGACAGCCCATCTTTAACAACGTCTCTCACCGCAATCAGGCCGATTAACTTACTGTCACTTGCAACCAGTAAGACAGTTGCGCCCTTATTCTCAAGGCTCTTAATAGTCGTCAGGTGTTTACCCGAAACCGCAATCTCTTTCTCTTCCATCAACTCAACAGTTCCAATCAGGATTGTTTGCCCCCCGTGTTGAGCAATAACGCCTTTTCCTACAGTTGCCTCAAATCTGTCAGGGTCAGGTGATTCTATGCCTGATTCCTTTGCTTTAACCATGATTGCTCTTGCAAGGGGATGCTCTGAAAATTTCTCGGCGATTGCTGCTGTCTCTAAAACATCTTCAAGCTTACTGTTATTACAAGGTATAATGTCGGTGACTTTAGGTTTTCCGTAAGTAAGTGTTCCTGTTTTATCAAACACAACTGTATCAACGTTTTGCAGGCGTTCTACAAAGGTTCCGCCTTTGATGAGAATTCCCCTCCTGCCTGCATTTCCAATCGCACCAACAACAGCAATAGGCACAGCCAGAGCCAGGGCACACGGACAGGCTACAAGGAGGATGGTTACAGCCCTTACAAGCGAGCCGCTGAAGATATAAACAGCGCCCGATAGGATTAGTATGGCAGGCAGAAAATAGGTGGTAAAATGGTCAGCTATATTTTGTATCGGAGCCTTTTTCTCTTGAGCCTCCTCCACCAGATGAATCATGTGGGCAAGGGTAGTGTCGTCTGCCACTTTATCTGTTTTTATCTTAAGGGCACCGCTCTGGTTTAAAGTACCTGCAAACACCGCGTTTCCCGGAACCTTGTCAACCGGCATTGATTCACCGGTAATAGAAGACTGATCGACGGCGCTGTATCCAGACACGACCTTGCCGTCAACAGGTATCTTCTCCCCTGGTTTTACAAGCACAATATCGCCAATTCCTACCTGCTTTACATCAACCACTAACTCCCCGCCTTCTTTCAGGACGCGTGCCGTCAGGGGCATCATCTCAATGAGTTTTTTGATAGCGCCCCGTGTTCTATCAATGATAAAATCCTCAAGATACGACCCTGCCAGGATGATAAATACGACTGTCCCTGCTGCCAGATACTCGCCGATTGCAACAGAAGCAATTTCGGCTATCGTCACAAAAAGCGGCACACCGATCTTGCCCTTTATAAGTGACGTTGCTGCTTTTATATAGATGGGATATCCCAAAAAAACGGCCAGGAGCGAAAGGGCGTCCACAAGACGAAGCGGCAAAATGGACATTTTTCCAAAGAGCCAGCTAATTAAAAGAAGCAGACCAACCACGCTTAGATGAATTACATTTTTGGTGTTCTGACTCATTTTGATTTTTTGTTTGGTGCCTACCATGCAGACATCGTTCTGGCAGATACCTTCCTTGCTTTTTTTCATCAGCTTATCCTCTTGCTTTCTCTTCAGCCAATGCAGGTAATGTAATGAGTAATACCGCTCTGTCGCTGTATTCAACCGCATTCCTTGATACAGACCCCCAGAGAATCTCCTTCACATAACCTTTGCCGTGAGAGCCCATAACAATAAGCGATACATCCTCCTCCCTTGCAATCCTGATTAAATCTGGACCTGCCTTGCCTACATGAAGATGTGTCTTTGCCTTAAAACCTGCCATTTCAAGTTCCTGTTTGACTGCCTCAAGTTTTTCTTTATCTGCCCTCTCAAATTCCTTGAACTTTTCAGGCGATTGCATACTCATCGCCTTTTCATCCATCACATGGGCAACAATCACCTCTTCAACCCCTGCATCTTTCAAGCCTTTGAGATACCGCAGTGCCTCTTTTGCGCAATCCGACCAGTCTGTAGGATAAAGCACTCTATTAAAAGGCATCTCGCAGAATCTCTTGCATGTCTCTGTATCCGCTCCGAAGCAAGCAGGATATTTTGGAACGTATACAGGGATATTACCGTAACGAATAATTTTATCAGTATTTGAGCCGATAAATATCTCACCGATGACTCCCTTTTTCTGTCTGCCGGAAACTATAAGGGATACTTTTTCATAATCAGCAACTTTTAATATCTCCCGGTAAGGAACTCCAACCTCTATTCGTTTCTTTCCTTTCATTCCTGCATTTTCTATTGTCATGACTGCCTCGGACATTTTTGCATCGGCAATTGCTGTAAATTTCTCAATTTCCTTGGTACTAAAGCCTTCATATTTATCCATTGGAATTTTTGCAACATCTATTACATGAAGCAAAACTATTTCTTCCGTACCTGCTTTCTTAAAATTCAAAATGCAGGAAAGCACATCGAGGGAAAACTCCTCGAACTTAATCGGATAAAGTATCTTTTTATACATGGTTATTCCCTCCCCTTAAAGAGTTTAAATTCGGTCCTCTTTGCAAACCATACAAGGGCAAGCATGACAGGCACTTCTATCAAAGGCCCTATGACAGTTGCCAGGGCGACCGTTGGATTGAACGCGGTAATCGCGATGGCGATGGCAATCTCGAAGTCCCTTCCCGTGGCATTGAACCCCACCGCTACGGCATCTTTGTAATTCAATCCCAGCTTCCATCCTGTAAGATAGACGACAACAAACATGATCCAGAAGAAGAGCGTCATGGGTATTGCAAGATGAACAATTAACATGGGCTTTTCAAGGATCAGGTCGCCTTTTAAGGCAAACATCACAACAAGTGTAAAGAGGAGTCCGATAATAGACATGGTATCCAGATAAAACTTCAGTTTATGGAACCACTCTTCCCCGCGTTTTTTTACTCCCCAGAATCTTGTGAGCATACCTGCTATGAGCGGCAGTCCAAGATAAAGGACAACGCTTTCCCCGACTACCCAAACATCAAAATTGACTTCTCCCAAAAGCAGTTTTGCATAGACGGGGATTAGAATCATTTGTATTATCGAGTTGATAGCCACCAGGATTATGGCCAGCGGACCATTCCCTGCGGAAAGATAAGTAAAGACAATGACCATTGCGATACATGGTGCAAGCCCATAAAGAACAAGCCCTGTGTAAAGGTCTGGCTCGCCGCGCAGGAATATCTTTGCGAGCAGGAGCATAAAAAACGGGGCAATAGCATAGTTGAAAAACGCCACGATGAGAAGCTGTCTGGGCGATTTCGCAGCCTTGCCAAGGTCTTCAAATTTTATATTCGCCATTGCCGGATACATCATCATGAAAAGGCCTATAACGACTCCAAGCACAATAATGTTCGGCACGCTGAATTCATAGGTCCCGTGAAAGATGGATTTGATTGCATCAATGGGCGGAGTGAGTGCAAAATTTGAAATTCCATACCACTTGCCGATGACAATGCCGATAATCATACTGACAATAACAAATACAGGTAATAACCTGAAGTTGTGAAGCTTTTCAAAAAATTTTCTGAGCATCCCTTACCTCCTCAATGAATTTGACTATTAGCATATCTCACCCCGTTTATGTTCTTTTGCCTATGTTGCAAAGGATCTTTATGTCCTTTTTGATCACTTCTCTTAATCTTTCTTCATCCTTCAGGATGAGGGAATCATCATTTAAAATAGAAGATAAGAATTTTAAGAGTTTACGATTATATGTATTCATTCCTTCTTTTGAGAGCTTATAGAAAGACCATGTCCAGTCTTTTCTCACTTCAATAAGCCCTGCATTCTTGAGAATTCCAAGGTGCTTTGAGACTGTTGACTGGCCCATTTCCAGTATGAACATTAACTGGCATACGCACAATTCCTGGTTCTCAAGGAGTTTCAATATCCTCACCCTTGTCTCATCCGATATCGCCTTTGATAACTTAATAAAATCTCTCAGCATATTTATATCCCTTTATCACGATATAGTGATATAACAATAAACCAAATACCCATCCTTTGTCAAACCTTTGTCAAATCTTGCACTAAGATTAAGCGGCTTTCATGTTTTTGTGAGCTTATAGCCCTTGAATGCTATGTCCGTTTTGCTTCTTAAGAATCTTTTAAGCCTTTCTTGATCCTCTGTTACATTATCTTCTGGAATCTTTTCCATTACCGAAAGGATTAAAAACCTTCTGAACATATCCGCATCATCAATGCTGTAATGAACCCATTTGCCCTGTTTCCTGTCTTTAATGAGACCGGCTTCTTTCAGGACAGCAAGATGAAAGGATACCTTTGGCTGAATAGTATCAAGGGCTGCGACAATATCGCACACGCAGAGTTCTCCATGTTCAAGAAGTTTGATAATTCTCAACCTCGTCTCCTCAGACAGTGCTTTAAAGATAGTAAGAACATTTTCCATAGCTTTATCCTTTTATGTTTTCTTGCTGTATCAGTTCTTTTACCTTCTCAAGACTTGGTAAAGGTTTTCCTGAATGTTTGAGTT
>Ga0100400_1000863_pt1 | contig 21370 bp, 16 predicted proteins | sample CryGeymeta201524_FD_80420 | JGI IMG/M metagenome (GOLD analysis project Ga0100400, IMG submission 80420) | Groundwater microbial communities from Crystal Geyser aquifers in Utah, USA - Crystal Geyser metaG 2015-24 | ecosystem: Environmental > Aquatic > Deep subsurface > Groundwater | place: USA... | reverse complement strand
TATCATCTTCGCAAGCTCGAAAGCTTGGGATACAAAGTCGAACTGGAAGAACTCCCCTTGGCGGCCTGATTTTCGTACCCCAAGGGGCTATTTTCGGAGGAGGAACGACGAAGGATCTCCTTTGCGGCAGAGATTCTTCACACCGTTCAGAATGACAGAGGGCGGACAGTATTTCTGACGACCTACTTAGGTGTAGAAGACATGGCTGATCGGTTCCTCGCCGTTTGCGGTGATGGCTTCCTTGATGGCGTCGAGACGCAGCGTATCCGTTCGCGGGGATGAGAAGTGATCCTGTCCGCTCTCGAAGAATGCGGAGGTCCACCAGTAGACCACGTGCATTGGACAGCCTTCCTTGTAGGGAACATGGCGGACACTGAAGTTCCCGCCCAGGGACATGCCGCGCCACTTGGGGGGCAGGGGGCGCGCCGGCGTGGCGAGGAAACTGATCTTCGTCTTCCACGCCTCCTTCATCGCTCGCGCTTCGGGAATGAGGCGCAGGACGATGGTGGTGGTCTCTCCGTCCCGGCGGATCAGCACGCGATCGGGGTCGGTCAACTCTCCGGTCCAGCCGGCGCTGGAGTCGCAGAAGTAACCAAATCCGCGGTAATCGTCGCCCAGCCAAAGCAGCGGGTGGAAAACTCCCTTCCATACAATGCCCTGCCCGTCGGGAATGGCGCCTGCTCCGCTGGCGTCGCGATGACCGTCGAGGTTCGTCCAGTTCATCCACCGACAGTATTCCGACTTGAGGGGGATCTCCAAGCGCAAATCTCGGATGTCGGTTGGCTGCGCGAATTCGAGAGCGATATCGGCAGTGATAACGCTATCGTCATCGAACCGCAGCGCGGTATTTGCAGTGATGGGGCCCTGTTGGGACATCGCCTGGAAGAGGGCATGGGTCGGCTTTGCGTCAATCGACTTCACCGCACCCGCATCGAACTTCAGCGTCGCCGCGCCAAAGGTTCCCACCAGACGAACCGGAGCGGCCAGCAGGGGCGCCTCCTGATGGAAGCGTTTTACTACTCGATGAATCGCTGCGTTGGGGTCTGGCTGAACGACGGCCTGATTCAATATCAATTGGTTGGCGACCTCGTAGCGCTTGCCCCACACGTGTACCTTTCCTCCCTGCACGCGAACCGGCACAAAGGGTTTGACCGGATCGCTACTTTTGCCGATGTCATTCCCCAGCCACGGCGCGTCCGGCTTGTCGAACTGCTTCGACCACATCGCAACTTTGGACTTCTTATCGTCCTCAATAACGACCACCAGTTTGTAGGACCCAGGGGGAGCCGTCTCCAGTGATAACCTTGCCTGCGTTACTCCGAGGTCAGACGAAACAAGGTCCTCAACTTGGGCAACGATCCTTCCTTCTTCGGTACGCGCATCCATACGCACACGCAAAGCGGACAGGTTCTCGATGGGCAGCTCGGAGGCGTCGACGCGGACAAACAGGGACTTCAGGCTGTCCTGAAGGAGGGAGCCAACCTTCACTCGTTTGCCCAGTTCTTCGGGGGCTGGCAGTGCGCCGACGGTCTCTGCCTGCCTGTGAGCGAGTGCGCGCCTGCCGCGTCCGTATTCAGCGGCAATCTGCCGCAGTTCGAGTACGCGGTCGTAAACTCGGAATTCATCGATGAGGTTCGCCACACCGCTCTTGCCGCAGGAGTTGTTGCTGATGAAGAACCACTGCGGTTTGTCGGAAGGGAGTTTCCCGTGCGCCTCCCCAGCGAGCATCCCGTCCACATACAGCCGCGCTTCCCGCTTGCCCCAGGTGGCGGCGATGTGGCGCCATTCGCCGCGCTTCCAGGTGTCGGAGATCTGTGTGGTGGGGATGACCAACGAGTGAGATGCATCTTCCGGGTCTCCCCCTCGCAGGTAGAAGGCAAACTTACCGAAGATTCCTCCCGTCGGCTTGTCGGTTCGGAAGTAGCGGTAGATGATGATGTGACACTTCGACTGCATCTCCGTTCCGAAGAGGTTGTGCATCAGGTCATCGGAACCCTCCCAATCGACCGGCTGAAACCAGAAAGTGATGCTGCCCGACTCCGGATTGAGGTTCCCGGGCGCCTTGTACATGAGTCCGCGGCAGTTGATATGCGCTGACTTCCCGTAGACGCCTTCCACCAGCGTCGGCGCGTCGCCATCGATGTCCTTCCCTTGAACAACCGCCTTGGCGTCTCCTCGCGCGGTGTCTGCGTCCATCCCTTGATCGAAGGAGGCGTGGAAGAGAACTCCTCCCTCGTCGGCTGCGGCCGCTTGCGGAAGGGCGTAGAGAAACAGACCACATACGATCAGTAGAATCACCATGCATCATCACCTCGGATGCGGGTAAGGATGAGCCTTCGGGATGAGAATCCGTGACGGAGACCTGATTACCCTATCATTGAGTTCCGCCTGAGGTCAATGTCCACCGTGAGCACCCAAGGGGCAAAAGAGAAAGGGGAGATCCCTTCTGCGGAGATCTCCCCTGCACGCTCTTCTCTATACAACCACCGACCAAATGATTGCGGTCAGCGCCACCTCGGCGTGAACCTCCCCCGCTCACTCCTCCGGCAGACTAAGCGCTTCGGTCGCGCACTCATCCACGCAGGTGCCGCACTCATTGCACAACTCTCCATCAACCACGGCTGACTCGTCGCCCATGGTAATAGCGCCTGTATCACACACATCCTCGCAAGCTCCACACAGGACACATTCCTCGGTATCAACAATAACCGCCACTCTCTATACCTCCTTCGCACAATATGCAGTATTTGAGGTCCGCAATATAGCAGACCTCGTCTCGTACTGACAATCAATTTACAGCTATCTTACAAATAATTTGCCACCCGAAAACCCATAGTGAAGGTTCCCGCAAACATTCGTCGCGAATAGGTTGACGCTGACCGCAGAAGTGGGCAGAGATTCGCGATCCCCTAACGCTCATTTGTGCTGGCTGGGTGCAAGTCAGATTTATGACGCGTGGAGGTAATCAGCGCCCTGGGGTCGGCCAGGCATAAACGAAAGGTTGGGGGTTCCTTCCCCTGTGCGAACCGTTTCGGTTCGATAACGGGGGAAGGTGCGAACCCTTTGGGTTCGAGGATGGGGGTTGTTGCAAGAACTCACGCAGGACCGACAAACCGCGAACTCGGTTACACAATCACTGTCGGGTTTTCAGATTACAGGCGCCTATGGTTCCGGCTGGGGTAGATTCTCACAAATCTGACTTACACCCGTGCTGGCTTGCCGGGATGTGCTCGTGTCGCTCTTTTGCTATACTTGACCTGCAACACTCAGCACCAGGTCTCCAGAGAAACCGATAACGTTTCTTCGGAGACCTGTTCAGAAATAGAGAGCAACATGAGAATCTCCAACGGTGTATATCCGCAACAGCAACTCCTTGAGCAGCGGAGCCGGGATGCGAAGGCGCGGATCAAGGCTTCCCTGGGAGAACGCGACGCGCGCCCCGCGGTGGTCGGTGTTTGTCAGCTGCGGAACCACTGCCAGGGAATTGAGGGGAAGCAATCGAATCTGCGTCGAATGCTGCACTCAATGGAATGGGCAGCGGCTCAGGGCGTGCAGGTTATCGTCTTTCCTGAGATGTTCCTTCCCGGTTACTTTGTGGCGAAGCATGGGAGTCCGGAGGAAGCCGCCGCGGCGGCGCATGAGTTGGCAGACGTGGTTGGCGAGAGTACCTTTCTGCGTGAGCTTCGGAACGCGGCACGAAGGCACACGATGGTCGCCTACTTCGGGTTCTGCGAGAGGAGTGGGGAGCATTACTATAACGCCGCAGGTCTCATAGACGCCGACGGTGTGTGGCTTGGTGTGCGCCGCAAGAATCCGCTGACCGCGGGGGCGTATGACCAGATTCCGTTCACCGAGTCGCCCACTTCGAAGAGATCGGTTGTCTTCGATACGCGGTATGCGCGGGTGGGTCTGCTGATCTGCTTCGACGGAGAATTCCCCGAGAGCGTCCGACAGATGCGGCTGGAACGTGCAGAGCTTCTGCTATGGTGCAACGCGGGCACCGGTGCTGCAAAGACCGGCAGCAGCGCGCGCTTCAACCAGTGCGGCAGCTACGCGCAAACCAACCGGATGTACGTGGCGAGTGTCAACACAGTTGGCGCACCGTTCTACGGCAACAGTTGCATCTACGCCCCCTGGGGCGAGCCGCTGGTACAGCTCTCCCACGATGAGGAAACCTTGGGCATCGCCACGATTAACCTGTCCCTTTGCTGCGACTGGCCCCTATGGCGCGACCGGCTCGCGCCGAGCATTCTCCGTGGTCGCTGTGGAGGCTGAGGTCGTCGACATCAACAACCATTACGAGTAAGGAGCAATCCCAACTTGAAGAGCATCCACCTTTTTCAATCCTTCCACTACGACGTTGCGTACATGGACACCTTCAAAGGCTACCTGCCGCGGTGTCTCGAGATCATCGACGCGGGGCTGGATTTGCTGGACGAGTATCCCGAGTTCATCTTCAACATTGAGCAGATCATTCTGCTGGACGCTTACTGGCAGCGTCGTCCGGAGAATCGAGAACGGCTGCGGAAGCATGCCGCCGATCAGCGACTGATCTTCTGTCCCGGCCTACGGACGATGCCGGACGGCAACATTCCCTCTGCCGAGTCGTGTTACCAGAATGCGTTGCTGAGCAGACGCTGGCTGCAGGAGAATATTGGAGCCGAACCTGGCCCGGTCTGTTGGGTGGCCGACATCTTCGGACACCACGCGCAGTCGCCGCAGATCTACAAACAACTTGGCTACGACCTCTACATGTTCGAGCGCGGGCAACTGGAGAACGAAAACGCCGTCGATTTTCGGTGGAGGGCATCGACGGCACGAAGCTGCTGACGCATTGGGAGGCAGACACCTACTACGGGTTCAACTTGGTATATCTTTGGCGTTCACGCTTGGTCATGTCCCGTGCCGTTACGGGGTAGCCCTTCCCATCGTGACTACCCCACCAGCCTTCTGAACCCCGAGTGCGCGACGGGACCGCGCAATTCATCATGGACGGTTCCTTTCTTCAGTGATTCCGCGATGTGTGCGAAAACTTCGTCGATGGCGCGGTCGTACTTCTCCATGATCTCCTCTGTATGAGCGAGTGTTGCGTAAAGAGCCTGTCCGGCGAGGAAGCCGCGGTTGAGCATGAGCTGAGTATAGAGAGTGCGGAGTTCATTGGCCAGTGAGTGTACCCATCGGAAGTGGACCAGCGCAGGGCAAGCGTCAACCACCTCGATCGGGAGAAGGTGGGTCTCCGCGAGCTGCATCCAGGAAGCTGACAGTTGGCGTCCGATGCGGGCGACGTGTGCGGGCACGTCGATGCACGCCATTTTCTGCAGCGTCGCCAGAGCGGCGGTCGGCCCGATGCTTTCCGTCCAGTACGTGCTGCTAATGAAGGAGTGGTGCGCGCCTTCCATTGCCTCCGTGGCGCCGATGACAGCGGCCATGGGGAAGCCGTTGCTGAGTGTCTTGGCGAAGATCGCCATGTCGGGGTTCACCGCGAACCGCAAGTGCGCGCCGCCGTAGATAGTGCGCCAGCCGATGGTTATTTCGTCGAAGATCAGCAGAGCGCCGTAACGGTGTGCGCTGTCCTGCACGAATGGCAGGTAGGCCGGGTCCGGGTCGTTGTGGCGAACGGGTTCCATGATGATGGCGGCGAGTTCATCGCCGTGTTGGTCGAGCACCCGTTGCAGCGCCTCGCGGTCATTGTAGGCAAAGGGGAGAGTGGTCCCGCGAAGCTCGGGCGGAACTCCGTCCGGGTCGAGTCCCGGCAGCAGGTGTCCGGTGAGGTTGTCGCTATCGCCGAGGTTGGCGGCGAGATACCAGTCCTGCCAGCCGTGATATCCGCAGATGGCGATCTTCGACCGTCCGGTGGTGGCCCGCGCGATGCGGGCTGCGATGGCCGCAATCTCGCCGCCGGAGCGGGCGAAGCGCGCCTGTTCCGCCCACGGATGAATGTCACAAAGCAACTCCGCAAGCTCCACCTCTTCGGGAGCATTGAGGGTACACATGCTGCCGAGGTTAATGCGCCGCTGCACGGCGCGGGTTACGTCGGGATCGCGAAAACCGAGAAGGCAACTGCCCACAGCGTTGATGGTCATGTCATAGTAACGGTTGCCGTCGAGGTCCCACGTTTCGCAGCCGCGGGCTTCGCGAAAGTACGCCGGCCACTGGTCCGGGAGGAACGTCTCCGGTCGCTTGCTGAGAAGTTGGACCCCGCCGGGGATGCGGGACTTTGCGTGCTCGTACAGGCGCTGCCCTGCTCGAGATTCCCGGGGTTTCAGTTGCAGCAACCGCACAGCGTTATCGTGGAAGATGTCCTGCAGATCGTCTGCGTTCAGGCCGAACTCGTCCGCGGCGATAAGCAGCGCGCGCAGAGATTCCAGCCCCACGAGGGTGGTGGAGATCGCGGGAGCATCCGGGTGTGTGTCGCTGCGCGACGGATTGATCCACGAGAATCCATCGCCCACGGACACGCACTTGCCGCGCTGCTGTAAGACGGGAAAATCGCTGCCCCACAGCAATCGCCGCGGGCCGAACTCGTTGAGAATCGCTATCAGCGCGCCCGGCTCACAGATCGCCGCGGTATCGAACCACACGTTCTCCAGCCCGCGCAAGGATGTGACGCCGCGCCGTGTGTCTTCGGCGTTGAACCCCCGCGCCGCGTGGGCGAGAACGAGCTTGGCGCCGGGATGCCTGCGGCACAGCGCCACGATGTCCTCCTGGTTCTGCGGATCGGCAAAGGCGTGAGCACACACGAGGTGCAGCATGATTGCCAGCCCCTTCTCGTCGCACAGCCGCCATGCCCACGTTGGCAGGTAGCCGCCGATGGGCGACTCGAATGTTGGCTGATGTTTGCTGAAGACGTGATAGCACTTGAGTCCGGCCACCTGTGGATGTTGCGCAAGCTCTGCCATGCGCTCTGGCGATGATTCAGGGGAAATCAGCAGCAGCGCCCGGCTGTCAGGGCGGGGGGCGAGCTGCTGCAGAAGGAACTCGTTGGCGTGTGCGATGTCGCAGTCCCGCGCGGGGAAGGGAAAGAAAAGTCCACCTCGCGTCCGTCCTTCACCGAGCGATTGCTCCGTTTGCCGCTGCCACACTTCGTAACCGGCCTCGGCGGGGCCGTGTGCAATGACGGGTGGAACGGGCGCACCGAGATCGGCGACTCGATACAGGTGTGCGTGCGCATCGAAAACACGCGACGGGAGTTGTGATTGGAGTTCCTCGACAAGCCGTTGGTCGCACCCCGTGAACGACCATTTGGCTGGATCTGCTGCAATCGTGTCTGGCATGTTATTCCCCTGGCATTATCGTTGGTGTTCGGGTTTCAGGTGTCAGGTATCGGGGAATGGGACGGCAGATTACCTGGGAGCTGACAACTGAAACCTGAAACCTGAAACCCGATGAGCTACTCCTCCCGCAACTCCGGCTGCCGCAGCTCAAACGCTCCGGAGAGAGCGATATAGGGATTGAACCATCGCATTCCCGGAATCTCCGCGACCCATGTACCACTGAGCTTGCGCCACTCCTGTGTGTCCAAGTCGAAACTCAGCGAATGCGCGTCACCCACGCGCAGTGCGGTGTCCGCGCGGCACCAGTAGTCGGGATGGTCGGCCAATTGGTGGATTGCCATCGACATGGATCCCTTCCCTCGCGCGTCGATGCTGAAACGGTACGTTCGCCCAAATTCGACGGCGTAGTAACCAGGGACAAGTCCATAGTTGCCGTTCCCGACCCTCAGGAAGCAGGCGGGCGCGTTTTCCTGCGGCATCGACTGAAGCTTGGACCGATCCCCCCACCACAGGGACCACGAGGCAGGGAACCCATCGGCATCGGGAACAAAGCGGGCAACCTCCGGCGGAAGGATGTTGGACGCGGCGCCGCGGGGAGGCTTCACATTCGCGATCTCGACAATGGAGATGTCGTCAATCCAGCAGAATCGCCCAATCCGGTCGTCGTCGCCCTTTTGTTTGATGATGAAACGCCACGAAATGGCGTTGCTGCGCGTGGAGAAAAACGCGTGGTACCTCTCCCAATACGGAGCCACAAGCCACCAGTTCGGGCGTATCCGACCGGGCCAGTGCAGTTGGAGACCGGCGCGTTGCTCGCCCTTGAGCGACTTCTCTTCCACCCAGAAGGAGAGTTGATTCCCGTGGGTGCGCTTAGCACGCAGCTCAACCTGGTAGATGCGCAGCGGGGATAGCGGCAGCGGCGCCGACGCCACTTGTATCTCCTGCTTCGGTTCCGCGTCGATTCGCAGCGATGCTGAGCCTTCTGCGCGCTCTTGCGTGTCCTGGTGAATCGTGCCTTTTCCGGCGACGACCTGCCAGCCGGAAGGGACGCCATCCGTGCCGCTCTCAAAAGTGCCGTTCAGTACCGGCGAAGAGGAGGAGCCGACCGGCGCGGCCGGCGCGATGCGCGGGGGGGAGCAAACCACCACTGCAAGCATCAGCGATGAGCGCCACAGCCACCGCTGAGAGAAGGCGGACAGTCCACCAATAGTTGGGGCTGCACGTCTGGTCATTTCAGGCTGAACCTCGCCACCGTTTCGGTGTCGGACACAACCTCGCGGATTCTCACCGTCCACCGCCCCACGGGATCGTTGAGAGCGGTGGGAAGCGTTCCCTCCCACCGGCCATTCTCGGCCACCACATTGCGCGTGTAGGCGCGGCAGAGATTGCCAGCGGGGTCCAGAACCTCGATGTGCAGCACGTGCCTGCCCGGCCTTCCTGCCGTCTTCACGGACGCGGACACGGTCAGCGCGTCGCCGCGTTTGCCAGAGGTGGACGTGGCAGCGATGCCCTCAACCTCGTACGGCAGAATCGCGATCAGCACCGATCCGCTGGACAGCAGACTGACCTGCGCCTTGTCGCCGACACCGAGGTACTTGCCCGATTTAACCTCATACAGATGCCCAGACTTGGGAAGCTGCACCACCACGCTGTCGGGGTTCAGCGAGCTGGAAAGCGTCATCCGGTAAACGCCCACGTAGAGGTTCTCACCGTCACGGAACCGGGTGATGTCATACTGGTACAACTGACCTCCATTCTCATCCATAACCCGCATCGGTGTTTCCACCTTCGCCAGGTCCAGCAGCGCGCGCATGAAGACCCGCTGGCGCCCTTCGGGGAAGCGCGCGTAGTTGGTCTCGAGGAAGTTCATCAAGACGGCGGCGCCCTTGCCGGTTCGCTTGAAGATGAAGGCGGGAACGTCCTTCTCGCCGAAGATGTGAACACCCAACGCCATGCCGTCGGTGGTTTTTAGGCTTTGCTCATAGTATTCGCCGATGAACCACTCGCCGCGAATCTTAAAATCCGGTTCGTCCGTGGTTGTTCCCACCAGCCAGTCAACGGGTCGGGTGGCGAACTGGAATTCGTCGTGGGTGACGCCGAAGAGGTCGTCAAGGGAACCCGGTTTCACCGGATGACCATGGTCATCCCATAGCGCAGGACACAGGTCGGCAACGGCGACCCCACCATTGTTGACAAACTGTTTGATGGCGGTGGCAGTCTTCTGCGACATGCACATCACGTCGGGGAGCACCAGCAGCTTCGTCCCCTTCAGCGCTCCCATCTCAATTTGTTCCGGGTTCATGTACGAGTACTGAAGCCCAAACTCGTTGACCAACCGCTGCAGGTTTTCCCGTCCCCACTGCGTTGAGGGTCGGTTCATCAGATGCTGGTTCTTGGGGTCAATCCATTTGCCGGCGATGTAGGCGGCGTAGATGCTCGGTTGGCTGTACAGGAAGACGACAGGGTCGCTCTCCAATTCGGAGGTCATCAGCATCTTGCCAACACCGTTGCGAAGCTTGCGAGTACCCTCCTCCACCCACTGTGCTTGCGGTAAGATGCAGCCAGTGGAAGTGGCCAACGTGCTGGAGCAGAACCACGACGCTCCCCAATACCCATGCAACGCGCCCCACCACGGCTTGGAGTAGTACTTCCATTTCGGAGCGCTGTAACCGTCCCACGAGGTGAGCGGCCCGGAAGTAAAGCTGCGCGCGAGGGTGGTAACGGAGTTCTTCTCGTCATCGTAGGGCATGATCATGTTGAAGCAGCGCGAGTGGGCGGAGTAGTCAAACCCGCTGTACGGAACCATGTGACCGCCCAGCCCAAAGATGCCCTCGATACCGATGTAGAGGTCGGGGGTAGTCGCTTTCCGCACGGCCGCTGCTTGCCGCGCGTCGATATCGATCGTCAGCTTTGACACGAACAACCGGAAATCAAGCCACGGCGCAAGATTCGTCTGATCAGGCTTGAAGTCTTTGGTGAGCAGGGGCGCCACTTCTTCCCAAGAAGTGAACTTCGTTTCCCACGATGCGTTCAGCCTTTCCAGCGACCCGTACTGTTGTGGCAGCCACTCCCGAAATCGCCGCAGGCATTCTTTGTTGGGTTCCGGGTCGTTGAACCCGTGGCGCTCATCCTGAAAGCAGACCCCCACGGCGCCGTAGCGATGCAGCCAGCCGTTGACGCGACGTACCTGCTCGTCGTACAGGACTTCAGATTTGTCCGGCTCCTTCTGTGTCTGTTCCGGTGATTGGGGCGCCACGTTCGTCCACAGAAGCGGAAGTCCGGCTTTGGCGGAGTTCGACGCGATGTGCTCATGCCCGGCCCAACCGGCGCCCAGGTAGCAGTTGATGCCTGCCCAATCGCGATTAATCTCAATCTGCTCAGCGTTGCCCCACAGAATGTTGTAGAAATCGTCCCATCCAAAGCGCGGACAGTAGACCGTGCGGGACGCGCGGGCGCACGGCTGTTTGTCCCGAAAGAGAACCGCCTCGATGGTGTGGATGCTGGCGAGCAGGTTTGTCGCCGGGAACTGCGCTGTGAACTCTCCGTTGGCGTCCACGGAGACAGATTCTGTCTTGAGCAGTCTGCCGAGGGAGTCAGATATTTCAAGTTTCGCGGTGTAGACGCCCTTGCCAAGATCAGCCGCCTGTCCAGTGATATGCACGATGTCGGCTTCCCGATAGATCTCTTTGTCGGTGGTCAGATTCAGCGATTCAGGCGCGACGATAGCAACCTCGACGCTCGCCCAGTTGACAGTGGCGCCCGCTGTTGTGCGGGCGACCACGTCGAAGGCGTATCGACCATCAGGGAGTGGCGGTGGCGAGAAGACGACGCTCTGGGCCTGCTCAAAAGGGCCGACCCTCTGAGCGCTGGTCCAGACTTCCCTGAATTGGAAGTCTCGCACGGTTGCCTTGAGGACCAGTGGTTGGACTTGCGTGGTGGCGGATCGGAGCTCAACGGTGATGCCTGCCTGCAGAGGCGTCGTGTTCTCGATTCGGAGTTGCAGGTCGCTGTCCTTCTTTCCCGCCCACAGGAGCAACTTGGCGACCAACGACGCGTGGTACTCCTGGAATCGGTTGATGCCATGGCGCAGGTCGTTGCCATCCACGGCTGGGAACCCGGATTGTGTCGCATAACAAGTGGCGACGACGCGCCCTTTTCCGTGGTTGCCCCCGATGATAAGAGGGGTATCCGATCCCTCCTTGAGAACCTCGGGGAGTGGCTCTGGTTTATCGGAGTATTTCCAGGTGGGGGGTGTCTTTCCGCCATTGGTAATCACTTTCCCCTCTGCGCCAACCTGTGTGGGAATGGCAAAAACGGGAGGTAGCAGACCGAATGGAACACCGTTGAGAACGCTGTCATCCATCCCCGTAAACCCCTTCGGGTTCAGGCGAACACGGCCGCCGGTGGGCTTAGCCAGACTGACCGCCTCAAAGGCATTTCCCTGCGGCCAGAACTTCAGCGGCCATCCACCACCAACGATCTGGGCAGAATTGATGACCAATCCCGTTCCCGCGTTCACCTTATCGAGGACCTTGCGGATAATGTCCTCAGGAAAGTCCTGCGGCCCCGAGTTGAGTCCGCAGCAGAGGAGGATGACGTCGCATTCTTTCTCAAGAGCCTCGCGCGCCACTCGCGCCGAGTAGCCGCTGTAGAGGTCATCTCGAATATCCTTGAACCACCCTCCCATGGGCATCTGGATGAATGAAATCTCGCAGTCCAGGTTGCGGTAGACGGTAGAAATGTCCGCGTACTCGTTCAGGGGCAGGAAGGCGAGAATACGCAGCCTCCCCTTGTAATAAGGTTTTGCCCATCGCGCGGCGGGACCGTCGGCGATGGGAACCTGCGTTCCGAGGAGCAGCGTCTGCAGTCCACCCGTCAACGTCTCGCCGTGCCGCGCGAAGTTGGAGAGACTGGAATCGAAGCGGCAGTAGGCAATCAACTCCTCCGGCGAAGATGGAAGTTTGAGAACCGGCGGCGTGGTTGCCGCCTCGGACGCGCCAGACAGCAGCGCGGCAATCCACAGAGTTGCGGTCATTGCGAGAATTCGCTTCATTGAAAGGTAGACCTCCTTTGAGTTGTTGTCACTCAAAACCAAAGCTCTGTTCCACCGGTACCGTTGGGATGAACGGTAACATATTCCCGGAAGTCGCGAAAGGATGACGCTCATTTTTCAACCGACTTTACCAACCCAATCGCGCAATCGGCCAGCAGGTCGCCAGTTTCAGGCGCCATGCGGCTGCTGTCGGTGAAGGTGGTCTCGTACCCGCCGCGCTTAAAGGCTTCGGCGTGCGGCACGTACCCGATCATGCCGTTAGCATAACCCACGACGACGGCGCGGCGCGGGTAGGGCTCTTCCTTGATGCGGAGGGCGGGTTGTACGAAGTATTCCGCAGGAATCGCGACGAACGAATACTCGTCTATTGACAGCGCCTGCACTTCCGCCGGCTGACTTCCCATCCGCTTGAAGCGCTCAAGGACGCCGGGGATGGTGCGGTCGTAGATGGTGGGATCAATGAACCGCTGCGCGCCGCGAATGTCGCCGCGTGCTTCTTCTTCGCTCACGCTACGGAACGGGAGTTGCAGAGATCGCATGCGCGAATCCAAGGCCACGCCTTTCCGGTACTCGATCTGGGAGAGCACCTGATCGACATCCTCGGTGAGGGTTCGTCCGATCTCTTCCATTCCCTTGCCGTCGGGGCCGTTGTAGGGATCATACGGCCCCTGGTTGCCGCACGCCCCTTGGAGAAAGAGCGTCACGGGACAGCCGCGCGACTTCAGCTCGGCGGCGAGAACACCGGGGTATCCGGCGGAGATATACTCGGTCGGCCCATAGTGAGTCGGATGGCTGGCGTAGTTTACCAGCGTCCCCATAACATCACCGGATGCGTCTCTCGCGGCGAGGACAACCAGTTCCGGGTCGGTGGGGCCCTCGACGTAGAGCGTATCCGGGTTGGCGAAGCTCTGCTGGCATTTAGTTGTGCCATCCCGCATGACGACGCGCCGGTTACTGGTCATGCGCTTCTCCACGCAACGCCCAAAACCGACCTCTGCCTCCTGCATTCCTGCGAAAGCCTGTCCGAATACTTCGACAATCTTCTCTTCCAGGAACTCAAGGTACGCGTCGTCCCGCTTAGCATCCCCGATGTTGGCGACCGCCGGTCCGGCGTGGCTGTGGGTCGCGGATACCATGATGCTCTCTCCCGGGAATCCGTACCGGTCCGAAATCTTGTGGCGAACGTTGTCCACCTGAGTCCACCGGACGCTCAGTGTATCGAGTTGGACAAAGGCAATCCGCCGCTCTCACGACTCAAACACTGCTGCCCGGGCATAGACCGGATCGTGCACCTTCTCAGCAATGACCACTTTCAGCCAACCCACCTTCTGGCAGGGAAAGTGGAGAGGCGTAATGTCGATTTCGGAAAAGCCAGCGCGCATTTCGGGCGGTAGCACCTCTCGAATGTCCACGAATTCTCGCGCCTTCAATCATATTTGTCGAGTTCGTTTATTGCATTCTTTCCGCCGTCGGGGATATCGATCCATCCCGGGCGTACCGCTCATCCCCGAATCCTCGGCAGATCTTTGAAGAAATCCTTCCGAGATATGGACTTCGTCTCATACGGATTGAACGACCGTTGCTCAGGTTCTATCACCACCGCACTGTTTGTAACGGCCCATGATGCAATTCCGGCGGCCCCCAAGTTCTGATATTTCAGCATCTCAAACTGGGGTCGTTGCTTATGCTGGGATTTCTGCTCCAAATCGGGGTGTAAGTCAGATTTGTGAGAATCTACCCCAGCCGGAATCATAGGCGCCTGTAGCCTGAAACCCGACAGTGATTGTGTAACGCAGTTCGCGGTTTGTCGGTCCTGAGTGAGTTCATGCAACAACCCCCATCCTTTCCGCCGGGTCGGATATGTGTTATAAATACCTGAAGTTTGGCAAATTTGCGGTTCCGGTAGGTAGGAGGCGTCTCCAGCGATGATGCCCTTGTATGGTGGTCGCCGCGAACTCCTTGAGTTTGATCGCGAACTCCTTGAGTTCGATGTCTGGAGACGCCTCCTGCATTCGGTGTCCACCGAGATTTGCCAAACGACGATGAATACGCGGAACGGAAATCACGTCGATCCCGGATCAATGTCTGGCGATGCGGTGGGGTCATTTCCTGGCGCTGGGTGTCGCGCTTCCGTTGCCAGTGAGGCCTGATGCTAACTCCAAAGCCCAGAAACCCATCGCCCGGGAACGCCCAGAAGAGACGCCGCATCGCGTTGATGCTGGCTGTAACGACACTGCTGCCACTGATTGTCGGCATTCCCACCGCTCGATGGACGCTGGGCCGGGTGGATTCTGTGATGGACCAACTGGAGTATGGGCGAGCGTTCTCTCTGGGACATGCCATGGCGCACATGGTGGCATCCGGCTTACTTGCCGGACAGGACTGGGATGAGTTCCCCCCCCTTTTCCGTGGATTTGGGCTTAATGAACGAGGTCTCCTTTATGCGGTGTTGGTTGCGCCGGAGGGGAATCCCGTTTGTGAAATTCACAACAAAGACTATTCGCTGAACATCGATGGGTTTCGCCAGAGGACTGCCGAGGACTTCAGCATTACTCAGGCACACTATCGGCCAGTGACGACCACGGGCACCCCGGTTTCCGGGCGATGGGATGGAGTCCACCGTTGGGTTGAGGTGAATTTCCTCCGCCGGGAGAGTATGTACTACAGCCAGGTGGCGATGCCGGTCGGCCAGCCCCCACTGGCTTACCTTCATTTTGGGCTTGACGTGACCGCTTCGCAAGAGTTGCTGCACTCGCTTGGTTTCCTGCTTTTCGCGGTTCCATTGCTCATCGCATTGGCAGGATCGCTGCTGGTTCTGACCATGCACCGCCGTCCTTTTGGCTCTTCCGCACAGCGGACACTGCAAGCCGAGGCCTTGCTGGAGGTGAGCCGGACACTGTTATCTGCGGAGTCTCTGGATACAGTGTTGGATCATATCGTCTTCCACATCGCTGAGGTGCTGAATCCCAATCGAGTGTGCCTGCTGCTGGTCAATGAGATCTCCGGTCGGTTGGATGTGAAAGCCTCGCGTGGCATCGGTGAACCGCTGCTTGCAGCCATACAGAGCGACACCTTGAAGAACCTGCTGATACCCTGTGTGAACGAGGGGAGCCTGGTTAGTCTGGAGGGGATCAGACAACACCCAAACTGGACGGAGGTCGAGAGCAGTCTCGAGCACCCACTGCGTTGTTTCGAGGCGGTGCCCCTGAGAGCAAGGGATCGGTGCGTGGGAGTTCTACTGCTTTTCAGAGATGCGGGGGCTCGGTGTACACATGACGAAATCAAGTACCTGGAGACGTTCTCGCACCTCGCCGCGTTGGCCATCGAGCATTCCTCGCTTCTGGCGCAATCGAGCATGGTGCAGGAGGTACACCATCGGGTAAAGAACAACCTGCAGGACGTAGCGAACCTCCTCTCCCTTGAGATGCGACGGGTGGATGATCCGCAAGCCCGTCATTCGCTTGAGAACACGCTGAACCGACTCAAGGGCATGTCCGTTGCGTATGATCTGCTCGCGCGGATTTCCCCGAATGCGGCAGAGCTCGTCGCTCCAAACCTGAAGGTAATGATCCAGGCGCTCGCCGATGAGGTTTGGGCCCCGATGGTTCCTGTCGACAAGCTGGTTACTTTTCGAGTCCTCGGCGACGATCTGCGAGTTCCGCCTCGAAAGGCGACCACGATCGGGATGGTGGTCAATGAGCTGGCAACTAATGCGCTCCAGCATGGACTGGGGCAGGCTGTTTCCGGGAGCATCGAGGTACGTCTCCGTTGCGAGGAGGAGAGCGGAAGGGCAACCATCTGCGTCGAAGATGACGGCGTCGGCCTCCCCAATGGGTTCGATCCCAGAGGGTGTGCCCGTTTGGGCCTCACGATTGCGATGACGCTTGTCGAGAGAGATTTGGGAGGTCATCTTACCTACAGCAACGGCGAGAGAACGAGGGCCGAGATTTCATTGCTGATATAGGAGGCCGCTCTCTCGGGACAGGGAACAGGACGTGACTCATTGGTGCCTGACAAAAGGGGACTTACATGAATTCTCTTCGAGTTCTCATCGCTGAAGACGACAGCCTGACGGCGCTGAATCTGAAGGAACAACTCCAATCGATGGGACACGAAGTCGCAGGGATCGTGGAGTCCGGATGCGAAGTGGTGCAAGCGGCGATAACTCTGAAGGTGGACCTTATCACCCTCGACATTTCCCTGCCGGACATGTCGGGTCTGGTGGCAGCGCGCGACATACTGCAGCATGCGCCGGTTGCCATCATCATGATCACCGGCTACTCGAATCCAGAGTTCGTTGCCGACGCGGCCGACGCGGGAGTGATGTCGTATCTCGTTAAACCCATCGGGGAGAAGGACCTGAGGGCGGCCATTCCTGTCGCCATGCAGCGCTTCCAGGAGATGCAGTCGATTCGACGCGAGTTGAAGGACTTGAAAGAAACGCTGGAAACACGGAAACTCGTGGAGAAAGCCAAGGGAATCCTGATGCGCCGTCAGCAGCTTTCGGAGCAGGAGGCCTTCAAGAAGATACAGAAGGATAGTCAGAACCGGAACAAGAGGATGGACGACATCGCAAGAGCAATCATCGATGCGGAAACCTTCCTCTGACCGATGAATGGAGCGCCCCAAACATGACCACACCCGGACACGCTGAACGTATAAGAGCGAATGCCCTGAAGGAACGCCATCAGCATGACGCGCGAATGGAGGAAATTGATTTTGATCTCTCGCCCTTCACCGTTGCCTGGGAGGTAACTCGGGCCTGTGCCTTGATTTGTATGCACTGCCGCGCGGTTGCTCACCCCAAACGTGACCCCACGGAGTTGACGTTCGCCGAGTCGATACAGCTCATCGATGACATCAAGTCTTTCGGGAACCCGATTCTCATCTTTACCGGCGGCGACCCCCTGATGCGGAGAGATCTGTTCGACTTGATCGCTTACGCCTCGCATGAGAAGAAATTACGGACCTCCTTGACTCCCAGCGCAACGGCCCTGGCCAGCAGATCGCGCCTCCTCAAAGCAAAGGAGTCTGGAATCTTGCGGGTTGCTGTAAGCCTGGACGGACCCACGGCTGAGGTGCACGATGCGTTCCGCGGTTTCCAGGGCTCCTACGACCGGACGATCGACATTCTGCAAATACTGAATGAGATCGATATGCCGCTGCAGATCAATACAACGATTTGCCGCTACAACCTTCCCGTCATCAAGCAGATGCCTGACATCGTGGAGCGGTTCCGCTCCGTTCAGTGGAGCGTTTTCTTTCTCGTGGCAACGGGTCGCGGGAAGGTCGAAGACATGATCTCGCCGGAAGAGCATGAGTGGATGCTGAATTATCTTTATGACTTGGGCAAGACGGCCGGCTTTGACATCAAGGCCACCGCGTGCCCACATTACCGTCGCGTTGCAATACAGCGGCAGAAAGCTAAACACGCTTCCCCGACGGAGGAAACGGGCATCCGCTTCGCTGGTGCGGGGTTCCGGTACGAGGACGGCCTGGACCGACCCATGAAGGGCGTCAATGACGGCAAAGGCTTTGTATTCATCTCTCACAAGGGAGACGTCTGTCCCAGCGGGTTCCTGCCGGTGACGGGCGGCAATGTTCGCGAGAAGTCCATAGTGGAAATCTACCGGAACGCGGAAATCTTTCGTCAGTTGCGTGCTCCAAGTCTGCTGAAGGGCAAATGTGGTGTGTGCGACTTCCGTGAGGTGTGCGGAGGGTCCCGAGCCCGGTCGTATGCCATCACAGGGGATTACCTGGCCGAAGATCCTTACTGTGTGTATGTCCCGGGGGAGAGTTGACGCCCGTACACACCGTGCGGAGGCAGATGTCGGACGTCCATACAGGGAACAATCGGGCTTGCTGGAGCCCCTGTCAGTAACGGTGATGCACCATGTCGCATAAAGTACTTGTCATCGAAGACGAAGCAGACATCGCTCGATTCATTGCTTACGCGTTCAAGAAGGATGGTTGGGAGGCTCGCACCTGCGGAGACGGACAGGCCGGCCTCGAGGAAACGCGCCAGTGGCGCCCCAACCTGATCATCCTGGATCTCATTCTGCCGAAGATGGACGGGTTCGAGGTGTGCCGGCAGATTCGCAGGGACTATTCCATCCCCATTATCATGCTCACCGCGCGCAGCGCGGAGATTGACCGGATTGTCGGGCTGGAGCTGGGAGCCGACGATTATGTCGTCAAACCGTTCAGCACTCGGGAGCTGCTGGCCCGGGCGCGGGCTGTCCTGCGACGCGCCTCACCTCTGGAGGATAGCGCGGCAACGGCTCGCACGGAATCGGGGGACATTATCGTGGACCGGCAGATGCGCTCAGTCACCGTCCGAGGTGAGGCTATCGAGCTCCGCCTCAAGGAGTACGACCTGCTGTGCCTGCTGGTCGAGCACCCCGGGCGCGTTCTTAACCGTCAGATCATCTTTGAGAAAGTTTGGGGTGACGCCTTCAACTCCGACTCCCGGACACTCGACGTTCACATCCGCTGGCTGCGGGAACAGATCGAGGAAGATCCAAGTAGCCCGAAACAGATTCTCACGATTCGCGGGATCGGCTACAAATATGTTCCCTCAGAACCCACCCAAGAGGGTCGTGCCGGCGCGAAATCCTGATCCCGTTGCCGGCAGTCGCCTGACGGCGTTTGCCATTGAAAGGAAAGATAACCGTGCGTCACCTCGGGCTCAAATGGAAGATATCGGTGATCTGCCTTATATTGGTGGTGGGCCCGCTGGTTACCCTGGGAGCGCGCGTCTCGTATCAGGTTGAGAATTACTTTCTGGAGGAAATCCGCCACGCTCTGAAAGCTCACGCTCAACTGGCCGTCGAGGTGATTCAGGAAGAGATGACCAGCGGACGACGGATTGATCTCACCTTGTTCTGTCGCCAACTGTCTGAGACACTGGAAGGCGAAGTCTGCATCGTGGGTCCCAACGGGAAGCGTGTGGCGGACAGCATCGCTTCGCACCTGACGACCCTTGGGCGCGATTCTCCCCAAGAGACCTCTCTGCGGGGAGGTTGTGGCTTCTGCCATCCGGAGGTTGACGTTTCGGAGGTTGTTTCCACCGACGCCGCCTTCGGGAAGGGGCCGCTCGAAGGGCATCGTGTCCATGTAACTGCGTCCCTCTACAACGTCAAGCGGGTTGTCAGCAAGGTGCGGCGCATGTTGTTGGGGACGACGGTGATTGCCATCATCGTCTCTGCCCTGCTCACCTTGCGCCTCGCTGCGGGAGTTACCCAACCCATTACTCGAATGAGCAAGATGGCGGAAGTAATTGCGGAGGGGGACTTCAATCAGAGACTGGATTCCGACCGCGGCGATGAAGTGGGGCGCCTCGCAGAAAGCCTCAACCGCATGTCCTCCAAAATCCAGCAGATGGTCACCAGACTGGTCGATGAGCGGAATGCGCGCCGGAAGTTCGTGGCGGATATCAGCCACGAATTGCGGACACCTATCACCGCGCTGCGAACCTCGGTGGATGCGCTCGTGGACGGGGCGATGGACGATACCGCCGTCCGAGATGAGTTCTTGATGGCCCTCGACACACAATCGGACAAGCTCTGCGCGTTAGTCAACGATCTTCTCAACATGTCTTCTATTGAGGCTGCGGACCAGGAAGAGGCAAGAATATGTGTTCCCATTCGGGAAGTGGTTGAGCGCGTTTTAGGGGAAGTGAAATCCTCTGCAGACCGAAAGGACGTCCGGCTTGTTGTCGACGTCGAAAAACATATCTGCGTATTGGGGGATCCTCGGCAGATCGAGGTGCTGATCGCCAACCTGTTGGATAATGCCATCAAATACAACAAGCAGGGCGGCGCGGTAGTGGTCGAGTCCAGGGCGGAAGGAGACTGCGTTGTCATCACTATTGCAGACACAGGCGTCGGCATTGACCACAAGGAACTGAGCCGCATTTTCGAGCGGTTCTACCGGCCTCAGTCGTCCCGTGATCCGGACCACCACGGCACCGGACTCGGTCTTGCCATCGCCAAAGAGATCGTCGAAGCCCACGGAGGGCGCATCCATGCAACCAGTACTCCAGGGAAAGGCGCCAGTTTCACCGTCACCCTCCCTGCATGTCTGGGCCCCCGGAGTCGTCCTCGGCTTCTACGCCCTGACGCTGAAGAGCCGGTACTTTCTTTATGCGATGGTGACTCTGCGCCGTACTGACTTTCCCTTCACCGTAGGAATCTGCATGCCGAGCTGAAGTGGCAAGCAGTCCTGACGCATGCATGTCCGCTCAAAACTGACGGGGGTCTGCGCCTCAATATGCGCTGCGACTATCGCACCTGAGGTTCATTCAAGTGATAGCGGGAAACGTTCCGAGTGGAGGTTACGTTTGTTTTCAGCGGGTGCTATAATTCCAGCCAGTCTTCGCCCTTCCATCGGCGTTTCAACTCCGAGAAGGACAAGGTGAATAGTTACCGAATCCGCGACATTGAGCGATGGACGCCCCATGACCCGCGTTGACGATCTTACTTCCTGGCGCACACAAGCAAAGGCGTCTACTACTCCGCTACTGCTCGGGACATGAGTAACGCCGAGCGCAAAGCATACCGCCGATCATCAGGAGGGTAGCACGAAAATGAAAGCAACCAAGACGAGTCGAGCCCCGAGATTTAGAGCTTGCGAGGAAGAGGCGCTCTTCTGGGACACTCATAGTCCCGAAGACTTTCCGGAGGAGTTCAGGGGCGGTCGATGTCAAATTTCGACGACCGCTATGCATTTGGCTGGCAGTGCCGCAGGAACGTACGGCGGTCAAACAATTGGAGTGTATCGGCAAGGAGCAGGGAGTTGCACCCCTCACACTCGCGCGTCAATGGATTCTCGAGCACATTCCCATCGCGGATGCGTGAAGATATCCGAGGGCGAGGGCTCCAATAAGACTCACGAGTGACCCGGTCACGGCAGGGCATGGGAGTCACATCTCCGTAATCCCTCACCCTCATCCCAGAGACGAACGCGAGAAGTACGTCTGGGGTGCATCCCGGAATTACGGAAAAGCGGATACATCGACTTTGTCGCCGTAGGATAAAGCTCC
>Ga0100400_1000785_pt1 | contig 22406 bp, 17 predicted proteins | sample CryGeymeta201524_FD_80420 | JGI IMG/M metagenome (GOLD analysis project Ga0100400, IMG submission 80420) | Groundwater microbial communities from Crystal Geyser aquifers in Utah, USA - Crystal Geyser metaG 2015-24 | ecosystem: Environmental > Aquatic > Deep subsurface > Groundwater | place: USA... | reverse complement strand
TTGTGTTATCGTCCGCAAGCATTTACCAACGAAAATGCCCGCATTGAGTTTTTATTTGAGTTGTACAACCAATATACTGCGCCTTTGTTGCGTGTTGAGAATGGGAAGAAAAAGTGATTGTTTATATAAAAAAAGAGATGAGTACAAGTATCAAAATATTTCAAGACACCAATATAAGAACTTCATGGAGCGATACTGATGAAAAATGGTATTTTTCGGTAGTGGATGTCATTCAAGTTTTAACCGAAAGTATTGATGCTACTGCCTATTGGCGTAAGATGAAACAAAGGTTAAAACAAGAAGGAAATCAAACCGTGACAAATCTTCACGGTTTGAAAATGAAAGCTAAAGATGGTAAAATGAGGATAACTGATGTTGCTGATACTGAGCAGTTATTTCGGTTGATTCAAAGTATTTCTTCACCAAAAGCAGAACCTTTTAAGCTGTGGATGGCACAAGTTGCACGTGAACGAATTGACGAAATTGAAGACCCTGAAATAGGTTTTGATCGCTTAATGGAAACGTATCTTAAAAAAGGCTACAGCAAACACTGGATTAATCAACGACTAAAAAGTATAGAAGTTCGCAAAGAACTGACCGATGAATGGGATACTAGAGGCGTTAAAAAAGGACAAGAATATGCCATTCTCACGAACGAAATTACCAAAGCATGGAGTGGATTGGATGTAAAAAATTATAAAAAACTAAAAGGGCTTAAAAAAGAAAACTTACGTGATAATATGAGTAATTTAGAACTCGTTCTAAATATGCTTGCAGAAGCAACAACGACCGAAATAAGCAAAGAAAAAAAGCCAAAAAACTTTAAAGAGAATAAAAATATTGCCAAACAAGGAGGTACGATTGCAGGCAATACTAGAAAAGAAATCGAGGAGAAAACAGGAAAGAAAGTAGTAAACAAATTATCGGCAAAAGGATTTTTGGATGCTAAAAAAGAACTAGAATAATTAATGTGATTGTATATGATTTGTTGGGTGTTTCAAGCACCTAATTTAGCAAATAAAAATCGAATAGAAAGTCCGCGAGGACTTTCATAGGTAGGCGAGAACCAGCAATAAATTATATACGGTATTGTAAAACGTACTTTTTATTAGACTTCGATTGAAATATTAACTTTTCCACCAAGTCCTTTTTCTACGATGTCAAATAAAGTTTTTAAAGTCAGATTACTTCCATTATTTTCCACACGAGAAATATATGTCCGTTTTTTGTCAATCAGTTCGCCAAGTTGCTCTTGAGTCAGATTTTTTTCCTCACGCGCATTTCGTAATAGCAAGCCAATTTTAAAAGACTCGAAATCTCTGTCGAGTTCGTCTCTGCGTACCGTTCCTTTTTTTCCGTAAACGGTATCTTTAATGTCTTTCCAGCTTTTAGTTTCCATTTCTTTTGTTTTTTTCTTCGTAATACTCTTTCATTAATCGAACAGCTTTGTCAATTTCTTTTTGTGGTGTTTTCTGCGTTTTTTTTGTAAACCCGTTCAAGAGTATAACTAATTTACCTTTATCAAAGAAGCAAAAAACTCGCCAAATATTCGAACCTAATTTTATTCGAGCCTCAAATAGTCCTTTGTGCGTTTTCATTGGTGCCAAATATGTTTTCGGCACTTGTTGATAGGTTTCGATTATTTCAATGACCTTAAATATCTTGTCTTGAATTTTTTTCGGTTGAGCAAGCAAAAACTCCTCGAAATAATTTTTATATTGTATTACTTGCCTAACTTTTTGCATTCCTGCAAAGGTAACTTAAAAGTTACTATTTTCCAAATTCGGATAGCTTGTTTTTGAAATTCTAGTGTTTCTTGGGTATGTTTTACAACTAGTTTTATAAAAATATGTGATTATTTGCCAACGAAAATGCCCGCATTGAGTTTCTGTTTGAGTTGTACAATCAATATACTGCGCCTTTGTTAAACGAAACAAAACAAAGAAAAAATAACAACTAAAAGGTTACTTTGAGTTGGTTTGTATAGTGAAGCGAAACAATACATGATGGTTTGTAATCAAGCTTAAATTACTGTCACCTCGAGCGCAGTCGAGAGGTTATTACAAATTATATACGGTATTGTACCCAGTTATTTTAAACGATAAATTGTTTTATTCTTTTCTCCGATTTTCTCAAAAAAATTCAATTCTACACCTTTTTTCAAATCTCTACTTGCTGTTGCGGAAGAAATATCTTTAAAAATATCCATATAATCCTTTCTTGTGAATTCAGTTTTATTTAAAGAGATGAAATATTCTAACCTGTCTTTTTCATTTAATGTACGATTATTGAAATCCAATAACTGATGTATTGATGAATCAATTACATTCAACATATATTCTATAAATTTTGTTGATTTTCCAGATTTGTCGCTTTCGGCTAATGCTTTATAATATTTTTCTTGATCAATACTAATTAAAGTTTCAAAAGGTAGAAATTCAAAGATTGGATATTTCTCCATCAAAATTAGAGTTTGCCATAACCTTCCCATTCTGCCATTTCCATCTAGAAATGGATGTATGAATTCCATTTCATAATGAAAAACACAACTTTTTATTAATTCAATTTCATCAGACTTTTTAAGGTATTCAAAAAGTTCTTTCATTAAGTATGGAACATTTTCAAAAGGAGGTGCTAAATGCTCCACTTTTGAACCTTTTACAATTCCAACACTTTGGTTTCTATATTTTCCAGCTTTTTCAATCAGACTTTCCATTAAGTTTTGATGAGCTTTTAAAAATGATTTTTCACTAAAGGGATTGTATGCCTCTAAATTTTCATAGATTTTGATTGCATTTAAGACTTCAATAACATCCTTTTTTGGCCCAATGACTCGTTTATTTTCCAGAAGTGCAGTTATTTGTTCTTCGGTAAGCGTGTTTCCTTCAATTTTCAAAGATGAATGAATAGTTTTAATTCTATTCTGTTTTCTTAATTTAGTTGAAGGCTTGTTTAATAAATTTGCATTTACTTCTCCTATTTTTTCTGAAATAGAAGTTATTAATTTTAAAATCAGTGATGTTATTTCGTATGGTGGATTCATTTGTGATACTATCATTTGATACTATCAAATATACAATTCTTTAACTATAATAATCATATGAAACGAAAGTTTTTAATTGGGTACAACTAGTTTTATAAAAATATGTAATTATTTGCCAACGAAAATGCCCACATTGAATTTCTGTTTGAGTTGTACAATCAATATACGGCGCCTTTGTTGCGGGTTGAGAAGGGGAAGAACAAGTGATGGTTTGTAATCAAGCTTAAATTACTGTCACCTCGAGCGCAGTCGAGAGGTTATTATTCTTAACAAATTATCAATGAGTTCTTCACTGTGTTCGCAATGACAAAGATAAAAATTACTCTAAAAACTTACTTTTTAATGCTGCTGTTGGAATCATACACGATTCCTTTTTTCCATACCATTTATAGCGGTTTTTGGCAATATAATCATAACCCCAATTTCTTATAAATGTGGGAATAATAAAAAATATGCTTAATAAACGGTTTGGAAAGCCTAAATGGTAAGCTATTTTTAAAGCTGCGATAGATTTGTAATCAAGGCCTTTTTCGGGTGTGAATAGCAGAATGGAGTCTGTTTTATTAGTTTCAATGAGGTGTCTATGAATTATTTGCTGTCCTATTTCACTTTGAAGCGCAGTAAACAGAAACAAATTTTTCTTATCATGTTTTATGACATATTGAACAGAGGCGTTACAAAGGTTGCAAATGCCATCAAATAAAATTAGTTTTTTATGTTTTGGAATATTTATCATGTTTTGTTACTAAAAATACCACTGAACACTGCTCACTAAATAGGCCTCATTTTTTTACAGTTTTAACCAATTCTAATTGTTCTAAGCTAACATTGGTGGTAAACATACCATAATTTACTGTGGCTTTATTTTTTTCAATTTTATCAATACTGCCAATAGCACGACCATCGTTCATACGAACCCGATCGCCAATTTTTAAAATGGGTTTGGGTTTTGGGACTTCTATTTTGTTCTTTTTGGCTTCTTGTTTCTTTTCTCTAATAACGGTCACTACTTTTTCAACTTCTTGTTTAACTTGTTCTTCTTTAGCTTTTATAACGTGCTTTTCTTTGACGGAAACTTTTTTTCGCTTGGAGTTTTCAATTTGAACGATTTTGAAAAACTCTGCCATCAATTCGCGTTTTTGCTTATTTTCAAAATATTTTTCGGCTAGGTCATTAATTTTATGTCCTAAATAAATTAAACGTTGGTTACTGTCATACAATTCTTGATAGCTTTCCAGTTTTTTTTGAATTTTGGCATTGGTTTCTTCTAATTTATCGGCTTCCTTAATTTTTTTCTTTTCATTGATACGTAAAGATTCGCCTGTTTTTTCAAGTTTAGAGCGTTCTTTTTGAAGTTTGGCAATGGTGGCATCAAACCGTACTTTACTACGTTCAATCTTCTTTTTGGCTCGGTTAATTAAACTAAAAGGAATGCCGTTTTTCTGAGCCACTTCAAACGTAAAAGAGCTTCCGGCTTGTCCAACCACCAATTTATATAAAGGCTCTAAAGATTTTTCATCAAAAAGCATGTTGGCATTGACCATATAAGGCAATTCATTTGCTAAAATCTTTAGGTTGGAGTAGTGGGTTGTGATAATACCATATGCTTCCCGATGATAAAATTCTTCTAAAAACGTTTCAGCCAAGGCACCACCAAGTTCTGGGTCACTTCCGGTTCCAAATTCATCAATTAAAAACAAGGTGTTTTTATTACACTTTTTTAAAAAGTAATTCATTTGTTTTAAGCGATAACTATAGGTGCTTAAATGATTTTCAATAGACTGATTATCGCCTATATCGCTTAAAATTCTATCAAAAATAAAAACTTTACTACGTTCATGAACCGGAATTAATAAACCACTTTGTAACATAACCTGAAGCAAGCCAATGGTTTTAAGGGTAATGCTTTTTCCGCCGGCATTAGGTCCAGAAATAACAATAACACGCTTTTCTTGATTAAAATCTATGGATTGAGGAAAGGTGGTTTTTTTATTTTTTAAATGGTTTAAATACAAAAGAGGATGATAAGCATCTTTGAGCAATAGGCTTCTGTCTTCAGAAATTTCGGGAAGCACAGCATTCATGGAGTTGGCATATTTTGCTTTGGCAGCAATGACATCCAAATCTATTAATAACGTTTGTGAATCTTCTAATAAGGTTTTAAACGGACGAATAACGTTGGTAAGGTCTTTTAAAATACGAATAACTTCTTCTTTTTCTTCGTACTCTAAATTATTAAGTTCTCGTGTAAATTGCAAGGTAGTTTCTGGTTCTATATATACAATACTGCCCGTTTTACTTCCGCCCATAATAGCACCTTTAACCTTACGTCTGTGCATGGCTTTTACGGCTAAAACGCGTTTGTTGTCAACCACAGATTCCCTGATATCATCTAAATACTCCAATTGATGATAGGCGTTTAAAGCCGTTGCAAAACTCTGATTTATTTTACCTTTTACCTTGTTGATCCTTTGTCTTAACTCTAACAACAATCTGGAGGCATTGTCTTTGATGTCTCCAAAACGGTCCACAATAGCATCTACTTTTTCAATAATGGTTTTATTAATTTCTATATGAGATGCAAAGTCATTTAATTTAGGGTAATAGTCTTTAAATTTTTCTAGAAAAGAAACGATGTCATTCGTTGTTAAGGAAATAGAGATAATTTTTTTTAAACTGTGAACTTCAAGATAGGTATTTTCAATTCTTAAGAGAAGAAGTTCTTTGTTTATGGCATCAAACCCATGATTGGGTATCCGGTTATTATTATGAAACGAAGATAGATACTCATTCGTTAACTGTAAAGCGCCCAAAATATCTTCTTTAGTTTTAAAAGGAGACATATTAAGTGCTTTTTCGTTTCCTAACGGCGTTATGCAATGTTCGCTAACCTGTTTTAAAACGGTTGGAAATTCTAAATCTTGTAGGGTTTTTTCGTGAATGTTTATCATTCTTTATATTGAAATCTTTGGCTTAAAACAACAAAGTTACACATTAAGTATAAAATCTCAATCATTTAAGGCTTCAAGCATGGAATGATAATCATATTGCAAATCTTCGTGCAGTGTAGAAACAATTTTTTTAATTAAAACAATTTGCCTTTCGTAAATATTGGTGAGGGTTACATTATGTTTTATGGAAGGCTTGAAATCTTTTAATGTTTGACAGAAATAGATCAATAATTCAACTTCGGTTTCTTTTTTTTGAGAATATCGAGCAAATTTTTTAACAGTTCTCAATATTTTTCTGACACTTTTTTTTATGTAGAAATAGCTATTGGTGTTAATCAATTCAAATTGTTCATCCATGTCTTTTTGAACAGATTCAATATATCCAGTTTCATCATGAGACTCAAACAATAAATAGGTTAGGAGTTCTTTGTTTTCCTTTTTGAATTTTGATAAGCGTAAGCATAACTCGGTCAATTCTTCAGTAGAAAGATGTTGTAATTCTTTTTTAATGTTAACTACTGAAACGGCTTTCACAATATGTTTATCTCAATTTAGGAAAATCAACAGGATTTAGTTCGTGCATAACATTATAAACGGCTTCAAAAACATCTTCAACAGACGGTTTAGAGAAGTAGTCACCATCAGTTCCATACGCTGGTCTATGGGCTTTGGCTGTTAAGGTTTTTGGTTGGCTATCTAAATATTGATAGCCATTTTGGGTATTTAATATTTCGTTTAATATGTATGCAGAAGCGCCACCGGGCACATCTTCATCAATAACCATAACGCGATTTGTTTTAGCAAGACTTTTTGCAATATCGTGATTTAAATCAAAGGGTAATAAGGATTGTACATCAATGACTTCGGCATCAATATCCAATGATTGAAGTTCTTTTGCGGCAAGTTCCACAATTCTAAGCGTTGATCCGTAAGAAACCAAGGTGATGTCTTTTCCTTGTTTTACTGTTTCAACAACGCCAATAGGTGTTTTAAATTCTCCAATATTCAATGGCATTTTTTCTTTTAACCTGTAACCATTTAAGCATTCTACCACTAAAGCTGGCTCATCGCCTTGTAAAAGTGTATTGTAAAATCCAGCTGCTTTGGTCATGTTTCTTGGCACTAATACATGGATGCCACGAACTAAGTTTATAATGCCACCTAATTGAGAACCTGAATGCCAAATGCCTTCCAATCGATGTCCACGAGTTCTTATGATTAAAGGCGCTTTTTGTCGGCCTTTTGTTCTGTAATGTAAGGTTGCTAAATCATCACTTATAATTTGTATGGCATACATTATGTAATCTAAATATTGAATTTCTGCAATGGGTCTTAAGCCTCTCATAGCCATGCCAATACCTTGACCTACAATGGTAGCTTCGCGTATGCCTGTATCTGAAACCCTTAAATATCCATACTTTTCTTGTAAGCCTTCCAAACCTTGGTTTACATCGCCTATATAACCTGTGTCTTCACCAAAAATAAGAGTTTCTGGATAGTTTTTAAAGATATAATCAAAATTGTCCCTGATAATGATTCTGCCATCAACAAGTGGAGATTCATTATTATAATAGGGTTTTACTTCTTTTATTTTAATGGCAGATTTATCGGATTCTGAATATAAATGAGAACTGAATTTTGGTTGTGACTCTTTAAAATTAGTGTTGATCCAGTTGACTAAATTTTGTTTTTCAATAGAAGATTCAGATATGATATGATGCAAAACTTTTCTAGCTGTTGAAAGGACATCTTTTCTTGAAGGCTCATCTAAAGCTAATAAATATTGTTTAGATTTTAAGATAAATTCTGAATGATGGCTCTTTTCAGCTAAACGAGATAAAATTAGAGTAAGATCTTGTCTTTCTTTTAATATGGGTGCTAAAAACGTATGCCAAGCTCTATTTTTTCCATCTCTTGCATCTCGTTTAATGGTACGTTCCATATCTGTTAAATCTTCGTTGGTTGCAATGCCAGATTCAATCATCCATGAACGCATTTTTACATTACAATCCAGTTCTGTCTCCCAATTTAAACGATTCTTATCTTTATAACGCTCATGAGAGCCGGATGTTGAATGACCTTGAGGCTGTGTTAATTCGTTGACATGAATCAAAACAGGAATATGCTCTTTGCGCGCTATGGCAGATGCTTCCTGGTAGGTTTCAATGAGATTGGCATAATCCCAACCTTTTACCCGAAGTATTTCATAGCCTTTTTCTTTTTTATTTCGTTGAAAACCTTTAAGGATTTCTGAGATGTTTTCTTTAGTGGTTTGATGTTTTGCGTGTACTGAAATTCCATACTCATCATCCCAAATGCTTATAATCATGGGAACTTGCAAAACCCCAGCAGCGTTGATGGTTTCAAAAAACAGCCCTTCACTTGTGCTGGCATTACCAATGGTTCCCCAAGCTACTTCATTACCATTTATTGAAAACTTGGAATGGTTTATGTTTTCAATATTTCTATATATTTTTGAAGCTTGAGCCAAACCTAGTAAACGAGGCATTTGTCCTGCAGTTGGCGAAATGTCTGCACTGGAATTGTATTGTTTGGTTAAGTCTTTCCAATGACCATTTTCGTCTAAACTATGTGTTGTAAAATGGCCTCCCATTTGACGGCCGGCAGACATAGGTTCTAAGCTTAAATCTGTGTTAGCATATAAACCTGCAAAAAATTGTTCAACCGTTAATTCGCCTAAGGCCATCATGAAGGTTTGATCGCGATAATAGCCTGAACGAAAGTCGCCTTTTAAAAAGGCTTTTGCCATGGCTAATTGTGGCACCTCTTTTCCATCACCAAAAATTCCAAATTTTGCTTTTCCTGTTAAAACTTCCCTGCGGCCTAATAAACTACATTCACGACTGGTGACAGCAATTTTATAATCGTTTAAAACTTCATTTTTGAAGTCATCAAAAGACATGTTATTTTTTAGGTCTGGTATTGGTTGCATGAAATTTAGCGGTCTCTTTTTGGGCAAATTTAGTTAAAGTTTGTGGTTTCTACAATATTATTATTCCAATATGTTTGAAGAATTCTTAATGATACAAATTCAAAAATAATTTTTATTATTAATTAATCAAAAATACCTGATTAATTCAATAAAAAATTCAAAATATTAACATTATTAATACCAACGTCTTCTAAATAAACCAAATAACGTCTTTGGATCAATTGTAAATCTAAACCTAATTTTTTGATCATAGTTGGGCTGTCCAATTTCCCAACCTAAATTTGAATATACAGGAAAATAAAGTTCAAAGTAATCGGTAACTAAATTGACCCGGATACCAGAATCGTACACAAATTTTAAATTGTCGTGGCGGTTTTTTACAAGTCCAATGTCTGAATATGCCAATACGTATTTCCAAAGTGTTGTGCTAACGTTAACGGTTGACATAAATTGGTTAGCAAATGGTGTTTCTAGTTTAGATTTAAAACCTCCTTCTGCACCAATGTATTGCTGACTAAAAATACCAGAAGATTCAGATCGGCCTAAATAAGCATAATCAAATAAATAATCGGTTGGCCTATCTGTGGCAAAACTAAAAAAGTCTGACCCATTTGGGTTGGTGTTTTTTAAAAATACTCCAGAGAAAAAGCGAACATTTAATTGTCTATTATTTTCGAATAAACGACGGTACTCATAATCAAAAGATAATTTGGTAAACGTTTTTGCAATTTGAAAATCAGCGTACCAGCTGTTAAATTTAATTAAGTTATCGTTCGAATCTACAAACCTAACATTAAAAACCTTGTAATTTGGTTCGGTAGAGGTTGTAATGTTATTTACATCCTTGTCTCTACTAATGTCTAAATATCTTAAAAATAGCGCTTTCTTTTTATTAGATCGAAAATCTTTATCTTCTCTAAAGAAAAATGAAAGGTATGGGGTAAATTGGCGCACAAACAAATCTTCTGCATACGATTGATAACCTGCCCTAAAGCCGTAGTTTATTGAATATAAATTGCTGTTTTCAAAGTCATGAATGTTATAAACATTAGCTTTTCCTGTAAATGATTTTGATTTTAGGGAATACTTTGGTTCTAATTTGTAATTAAAACGTTTTCTTAAAACCGTTTTGTTGTATAATTTTCCACCAAGGGTTAATCCATCATAGATATTATTGTATTCTAAAATGGGCATAAAAAACATCTGGTTGTAATTAGGGTCTTCAATATCTTTAAACAGCCTTAATTGCAGGGGTTTATTATTAAAAAACATGCCTTTTAACGATTTCCAGTTATCTCTTAAATTGGTTTCTGGAATAATGTTTTGATAGTTAAGAACTAATTTATTACTATTATTTCTAGGAATGGTGATGGTTTTACTTTTTGATATATTTTCTATCCATATTTTGGATACTATAGTATCATTACTTAAGCTGTATAAGGATACAGGCATTGCATTGTCTGTTTTGTTTTTTATGGTAAGCGTTAAAGAATCTTCTGTTTTAATAACATCCTTTATTTTGAAATCTATTTTTTTTCTTGTTGTTAAGTAGTCATTAAAAAACCAATCAATGTTTTTATGGGTTTGGGTTTTTAAAAAAGTTTCAAAGGCTTTGGCCTTAATGGGTTTTAACTGATTGTTTGATAGAAACGTTTTTATGGAATTTTCAAGAACATCAGAATTTATAAAATCATCTAAATACTTAAACCCAATGCCAGCTTTATATTTATTCGAAATACTTTTATTAAATTTTAATAAAGAATCTTTTGCCATGGTTAAGGGTTGGTCTCTGTTGGTTCTGGCCATGAGCATGTAAGCAAGAACATATTTATCATTAAAGCTTAAATCTGCTGCGTGAAATGAACGAATGGCCCAAAAATCTGCTAATGAACCTAAAAACTTCATGTCAGGATAATTAAGCTCAACATATTTCATTAAGAAATAAATTTGTAATCCATCTAATAACCACTGATCTTTTCTTGGGTTTATAAACAACGTATTTTCTAGATAATTATATAAAGCAACTTTTAAAAGTTTTAATTCGTATTGAAAATGTTCTGGGTAAGGATGTATGAATTTTGGTAAAAAATTTAAACCATATATAGGTTCTTTTTCATAATCTATATGGGTTAAAAGTAATTTCTTATGTGGGTATTTACCTAAATGGTCATCAATAAATTTGGTGATTTTTTCTGTGATTAAAATTTTGTCTAAAACATCCAAATCGGCATCTTTAATACTAGAAATAAATGCTATACTATCGTTTTGTATGGCGTTGAAGATAGGCGTTTTATTTAAAAATAATTTATTGTTAACTCGGTTGTTTCCTCTAAGGATAACTGTTTTGTTCGTATTATTTTGAGTAATGTTAATAACATCCAATTCTGAAGTAAGGTTGTAATTTTTAGGATAAATAATTTCTAAGGCTAGATTGGCTTCAGGAATGTATAAATCATCTAAATCTTTATTGCTGTAATATTGCCATTGTCCATCATAAATAGCTGGAGTAATATACCAATATCTTAAATGGATATCTCCTGATGGGCTTATTCCGTAACGTGTAAATTTATCATTGGGAATTTGAACAATATAAGTGAGATTTATTTTATAAGATTCATGAGGTTTAACAGGAGAATTTAGTTTAACCTTAACAACATCGATGTGATCGAGTAATTGTTCATAAGGAACCTCTTCGTTATGTTGTTTTATAGAAGTAATAACAGAGTAACCTCTGTCTTCGTTTTTTGCAAGATGAAAATCATTTTTATATTCATCGGCCATTCTTATGGCTAGTGGTGTTTTTTTAGTGGAATAACTATTAGTCCAATTATTTAGATAGATGGTTTCAAGAGTATCGTTTGAGGCGTTATAATATTCGATGGTTTGAGAGATGGAGATTTGTTTTTTTTCTATATTAAAAATAGCTCTTAGGTCAATGTTATTTTGACCGAAGGTGTGAAGGCAAAAAAAGCCAACCAAAAAAAAACTTAATACTCTAAATCTCAATTTATTTTAAAAACATTTAAGGTTAAAACAATAGATAGGTTGGTTTGGCAATATAGCAAATTTAACGGGTAATATATTTTTGATTTTTTTCTTTAAAAATTAGGGCTAAAATCAGAGGTATGATAAAATTCGTCTAAAATTTTAATCACGTCATCTTCGTTATCAACCAAGTGGATTAAATCTAAATCTTTCTCACTGATGTTACCGAACTCTTTTAAGAGCGTTTGTTTTATCCAATTAAAAAGACCTTCCCAAAATTCTTTTCCAACAAGTATGATGGGGAATTTTTCAATTTTATGGGTTTGGATCAAGGTAATAGCTTCAAATAATTCATCAAGGGTTCCAAAGCCTCCGGGCATTACTACAAATCCTTGTGAGTATTTAACAAACATAACTTTTCTTACGAAGAAATAATCAAAATCCAGGTTTTTATCTGAGTCTATATAGGGATTGTCATGTTGTTCAAAAGGCAAATCAATGTTAAGCCCTACGGATGTACCACCACCAAGATGTGCACCTTTATTACCAGCTTCCATAATACCTGGTCCGCCGCCTGTTATAACTCCATAGCCAGATTGTACAATTTTTTTAGCAATTTTTTCAGCTAATTCATAATACTTATTATCAGGTTTGATTCTGGCTGACCCAAAAATAGACACACAAGGGCCTATTTTACTCATTTTTTCAAAACCACTTACAAACTCTCCCATGATTTTAAAAATGGCCCAAGAGTCGTTTGTTTTTATTTCATTCCATCCTTTAGGATGTAATTCTTGTCTCATATATTGTTTAAGTGTTTATTTGATAATGCGTTTTAATGTGCAAATTTCAAATTTAGTGTTTTTTATTTTCATTTTACTGAACACTAAACATTGGTTACTATATACTAGTTTCTATAACAATTCTTTTTTAAGGAACTGTGCTGTATAGCTTTTTTTATGTTTTGACACTTCTTCAGGTGTGCCTTCAACAATAATTTGTCCGCCACCTTTTCCGCCTTCATAGCCAATATCAATAATATGGTCAACGGTTTTAATAACATCTAAATTGTGCTCAATAATTAACACTGTATTGCCTTTATCAACCAATTTGTTTAAAACGTGCATTAATACACGAATATCCTCAAAATGCAAACCTGTTGTAGGTTCATCTAAAATATAAAACGTATTGCCAGTATCACGTTTGCTTAATTCTGTTGCCAATTTTATGCGTTGAGCTTCGCCACCAGATAATGTGGTGCTTTGTTGCCCTAAAGTAATGTATCCAAGACCAACATCTTCAATGGTTTTAAGTTTGTTATGGATTTTTGGAATGTGCTCAAAAAAGGTTACTGCTTCACTGATGGTCATATCCAAGACATCACTAATGGACTTTCCTTTATAGCGAATTTCTAAAGTTTCTCTATTAAAACGTTTTCCTTGGCAGGTTTCACATTCTACATACACATCTGGTAAAAAATTCATTTCTATAACTCGTAAACCTCCACCTTGGCAGGTTTCACAACGGCCACCGGAAACATTAAAGCTAAATCTACCAGCTTTATAACCACGAATCATGGCTTCAGGAATTTTAGCAAACAAACTTCTTATTTCACTAAACGTACCAGTGTAGGTTACTGGATTACTTCTTGGAGTTCTTCCAATAGGTGATTGATTGACATCAATAACTTTGTCAATATGTTTTAAGCCATCAATACTTTTATAAGGCATTGGTTTTTTAACGCCATTAAAATAATAAGCATTTAAAATAGGGTATAGGGTTTCATTAATTAATGTTGATTTACCACTACCTGAAACGCCAGTAACTCCAATCATTTTTCCTAATGGAAAAGAAACAGAAACATTTTTAAGATTATTCCCTGTACATCCTTTAAGAATTATAGATTTCCCATTGCCTTTTCTACGCTTCTTTGGTACATCGATTTTTTTTGTACCATTGAGATAGTCGGCTGTTAAGGTTTGATGTGTTTTTAATTCATCGGGTGTTCCAATACTGATGATTTCTCCACCATGTTTTCCAGCCTTGGGTCCGATATCAATCACATAATCAGCACGCTCTATCATATCTTTATCATGTTCAACCACAATAATTGAGTTGCCAATATCTCTTAAAGCTATTAAAGAGTTAATAAGTTTTTCATTATCGCGTTGGTGCAAGCCAATGCTTGGTTCGTCTAATATATAAAGAACTCCAACTAATTGAGAACCTATTTGTGTAGCCAAACGAATGCGTTGAGCTTCGCCTCCAGATAAAGATTTTGAACTTCTGTTTAATGTTAAGTAATCTAAACCTACATCCAACAAAAATTTTAACCTAGCTTTGATTTCTTTGATAACTTCTTCAGCAATAATAAATTGTTTTTTTGATAAATGGTTGTGTAAATCGTTAAACCAGTTGGATAATTCTATAATGTCTATATTGGCTAAGTCTGCAATATTTTTATGATTTACTTTGAAATAAAGGGATTCTTTTTTTAATCTTGAGCCATGACATTCTGGACAGATTATTTTGTCCATATAGTCTTTAGCCCATCGTTTTAACGAGGTTGAATCGGCGTTTATGTATTGATTTTCTATAAAATTGGCAACGCCTTCAAAATCAATTTTATAATCTCTTGTAACGCCTAATACTTTACTTTCAATTGAAAATTTATCGTTTCCGCCATATAAAATCATGTGTTTGGCTTCTTCAGGAATATCCTTGTAAGCATCTGTTAACTTAAAATTAAAGCGCTGTGCTATGATTTCAAGTTGCTTAAAAATCCAGCTGTTTTTTTCTGGACCATGTGGTGCAAGAGCTCCATTTTTAATAGAAAGCGTGTCGTTTGGAATAATTTTTCTCTCGTTTACTTGGTGTAATGTTCCAATACCATTACAATGAGAGCAAGCTCCTTTTGGTGAGTTAAAAGAAAAATTATTGGGCTCTGGGTTAGGATATGATATTCCAGATGAGGGACACATTAAATGTCGACTAAAATATCTGGCTTCGTTAGTATCTTGATCCATCACCATCAAAATATCATCGCCATGATACATGGCTGTATTAATGGATTCTGTTAAGCGTTTATGGTTATCTGCCGAATCATCAATCACCAATCTGTCTATAACAATCTCTACATCATGTGTTTTGTACCGATCTAGTTTCATGCCTTTTTTAAGGTCTTGAATCTCACCGTCGGTTCTAACCTTAACAAAACCTTGTTTAGCAATTTGTTCAAACAACTCTCTGTAATGTCCTTTACGTGAACGCACTACAGGTGCTAGAATGTTAATTCGTTTGCCATTAAAATCACTGATAATAAGTTCTTTAATTTGAGCATCACTATAACTCACCATTTTCTCGCCTGTATTGTAGCTGTAGGCATCTGAAGCTCGAGCGAATAACAATCTTAAAAAATCATAAATTTCGGTAATGGTTCCAACCGTAGAACGTGGCGATTTGCTAGTGGTTTTTTGTTCAATGGCTATAACGGGTGATAAGCCATCAATTTTATCAACGTCTGGTCGTTCTAAACCGCCTAGAAACTGACGCGCATAGGCTGAAAACGTTTCAATGTAACGTCTTTGTCCTTCTGCATAAATCGTGTCAAAGGCCAATGAGGATTTTCCACTACCAGACAAGCCAGTAATGACCACTAGTTTTTCTCTGGGTATGGTAACATCAATATTCTTGAGGTTATGTACTCTGGCACCTTTAACCTCAATATACTCTTCAAATTGGCTCATAAATTTGCAAAAGTGCAAAGGTACAATTTTAGTTGCTAAATTTTTGTTAAGCACAACTATCATTTTAAATATTTGAAATAAAAAATGCCCTGATATTTTCAGAGCATTCACAACAGAATATTTCTATTCAATTCAAATTTTTAGCAATGACATTTCACCATGTTCTAATGATTTTGTATAGTTAGCTTTTACTTCTTTTAAGCAACTGAAGAATTTTTTACCGTTTATTCTTTCTAAATGTACAAAAGTATCGCCATTCTCATTGGTTTCAACTTTTTTAATAACCGCATGATTTCCTTCAACAATATGGTAGTTAGCTAAACCACCCTTTTTTGCAATAACATTTAATTTAGGAAAGAAAATATACTTAAATCCATTAGCATTTGTTTTATTAAGGATTAATACATCACCAACTTGTGGGTCATTTTTGTTTAAGGTTAAATTATGGTTAGCGTAAGTTAGGCTAACCATAAAAAATAATAAGTAGCATACTTTTTTCATAGGATTAATTTTTAATAGATTTATACCCGTTGGGTGAAATAGGATAAAACAAAAAAAGATATTGGATAAGATACTGAATTACAGTATCTTTAAGTCGCAAAACAACCCAATATCTTATGTCAAATATAGTAAAAAATTATTTTAAAGTTTTAGAAGTTGTAAGTTCTTTTCATATTGTTACACCCTCAGAATATCAGGTTGGCAGAAAAAGCAAAATGTCTGATATTGAAGTCGTTGCTCTAAGTTTGGCTGCTGAGTTTATGTCAATCGATAGCGAAAATCACCTTTTTAAGCTAATTGATGGGTCTCAAATTCCAAACCTAATAGAGAGAAGTCAGTTTAACAAACGAAGGAAAAAGTTTTTTTCATACACAAATCAAGTGCGCAGTTGTTTGTATTCAAGATTTACAGATTATGAAGACTACTTTATAATCGATAGTATGCCTCTTGAAATTTGCAAAAAAGCCAGACAAAACAGGGTTAAAATCTGCAAAGAAGATTTTCAAACAGCACCAGATAAGGGTTATTGTGCTTCTCAAGATACTTGGTATTACGGATATAAGCTTCACGGAGTTTGTACTGTTGACGGTGTCTTTAAGGCTATAGATATAACAAAGGCAAGTGTACACGATGTCCATTTACTCAAAGACCTGAAATATCAAATGACTGACTGTGTGCTTCTTGGTGACAGAGGATATTTGTCTGCAACAATTCAATTGGATTTGTTTGAAACAGCAAACATCAAACTGGAAACTCCGATGAGGAGCAACCAAAAAAACTATAGGTCACAGCCTTATATTTTTAGAAAATCAAGAAAAAGAATTGAAACACTTTTTTCACAACTATGTGATCAGTTTATGATTAGAAGAAATTACGCTAAGTCATTCCAGGGGTTTAAAACCAGAGTGTTAGCTAAGATTACAGCACTGACTTTAGTCCAGTTTATCAATAAGTTTATTTTTGATAGACCTTTAAACAATATTAAAACTCAAATAGTTTAATTTCACCCAACGGGTAGATTTATATAAAAATATAATATTGACTTTTAAGGTTCAAGTTCTTTAAGAAACATTAACTTTTCATGGTTTTTAATAGGTTTTTATGAAAGCCCTTGATTTTTGAGCTCCAAATTTTTAATACGTTAAAAGTCATGATTCATAACCTTTTTTTTAATGGGGTTGTTATTCAATTTTATGTAATTTTAATGACTGGAACCCACTTAAAATTAGTGTTGGAGTTTTTTTTAAACCCATATTTTTAACAATTAATTAAGATATGTGGATTAAAATGTGTTTTTTTATTGAGAATTAAAGATTGCTTTTATTGAAAGTTTTATTAGTATTGTCTTTGGAGAAATTTTAAATTATTTAAAAGCAAAAAAGATGAAGTTATTAGGAATAGGTTCAAGAATTAATCATTCAGAATATGGAAAAGGTGTGGTAACCAATGTTTCTTCAAAACATTATTGGGTGACGTTTATTGAAAATGGCTTGGAAACGATTGATTTAGATAGTGAATTTGAAATCATTGAAGCCGCTGAAAGCGATGTTGATACCGTTAGTTTTTTTGATGTAGAAAGAAGTTTAACAGAGATCCTTAAAAAGTGGAGCGATGTCACTGAAATTGTCCCTATTGCTGATAAATGGAAAGGCGGGAAGCTTATTTTAGAACCTGGTGACACAAGTTTAAAAGCAAGTGAAATTCCTGTAGATACTTTTTTTCATAAAATTACCATGGTGCGTGATAGATTGCGAGTTATGGAACAAAAAATTAACTCTAGTAATCTTGATGAACAAGAAAAAATTGACTTACAACAATATATTACAAGAAGTTATGGAAGTTTAACCACATTTAATGTGCTTTTTAAATTGAAAAACCAACAGTTTGTTGGGCAAAAATCAAGTTGATGTTTTTTAAGTCATTTCGACTACAAAGAGACATCACACAAAAAGCTAAAATTACAAATATAAGATCTCAAATTATGTGACCTCTCACCTACGTTCGAGGTGACAAATTATCTTTAACTTTTTTTCGCTTTTTAAAACCGAAAGAGTTTGTAATTGGATTTATTTATTCGTTTTAATATTAGTAATTTCAATCCCTAAAAACAAAATATTATGAAAGGTTGGCAGCTTAGCACCACTTTCTGTTGTCGTCCAGTGAGACCAAGAAGATTCCAGTCCTTTTAAGGGTAAAATAGACGTCCACATCTTAAAACTTTTAGGCATACCATTGTCTTCCAAAATCCATAAATAGGAATCTCCGGGCGTGGTTCCTCCTTTGCTGTAGGTTACTAATAATGCCTGATTTGGGCTATCATTTAGCTCAACAAGTTTTCTGATGGTACCGTTATCAAATATTTTATAGGGTGCAACCAACCAAAAGGAATCGTTGTTGAAATATGATTGGGCTTTTTCTATAATTTCTTTGCCCATATCACCTTCAATTTTAAAACCATGCACAAAGGCCTTATTTAAAGAGGCATCATTTAAATTAAGATCTACTTTATAGTCTTTCCAAAAAACAGAGCACATGTTTTTTGCTTTGTACCATTTGAAATGATGTGATTTTTTAAAGGTCCATTCTAAATAATCGGTGTTTTTATAGGCATCATAATTTAAAGCCTCTAGCATTTTATGGGCTAAGGCATCGGCATCTTTTCCTTGTTTTCCTTCTGGTAAATCTTCATTATATTTAAAAAACATAAAGGCAAAAAACAAGATACTGGGCAAAGTGAAAAACACCATGACACCAGTTATTATTTTAAAAGCTTTTTTTGTTTTCATCTGAATAGGTTTACAACCATGATTGGATTTTTTTATACCAATTCCGAGACTAAAATATTAAAATGTAATGATTTGATATAGAAATAGTTCTAAAAACCGACAGCCGTATCATCCCCTCGATAATCTGCACCGCCTTCTAACCGTTTATCGGATAAAACCATAATGCCATCAACCTTACCAATTACTGGAGAATTTTTTTCATCAATGAAATATCCCTTATTTTGAAGCGATTTAATTAGAATTTCATCAAAAGAGTTTGGTTCCATTTGAATTACATCTGGCAACCATTGATGGTGAAATCTTGGCGCATCAACTGCCTCTTGCATAGTCATATTAAACTCGTGTACATTTAAAATAGTTTGCAAAACCGAGGTTATAATGGTTGCGCCTCCTGGCGTTCCAACAGACATGAATAATTTACCTTTTTTTTCAACAATGGTTGGCGTCATAGAACTTAACATTCTTTTTTCTGGAGCAATACTATTAGCTTCGTCACCAATGAGACCAAACATATTTGGAACGCCAGGTTTGCTGCTAAAATCGTCCATTTCATTATTTAAGAAAAAACCAAGTTCAGAACAATATAGTTTTGAGCCATAGGCCCCATTTAAGGTGGTAGTAACAGAAACGGCGTTTCCAAATTGATCAATAATAGAGTAATGAGTAGTTTCTTTACTTTCAACCACTTCAATATTTCCATGCGAAACCATTGCTGAAGAGGTGGCTTTTTCAAAAGAAAAATCAGACATTCTTGATTTTAGATAAGCATTACTAATCAGTTCTTCTGAAGGTACGGAAACAAAATCTGGGTCACCCAAATAATAACTTCTGTCAGCGTATGCTCGTCTTTCTGCTTCTGTAATTATTTGGATGGCTTTCTCAGAATTATGGCCATGTTTTTGTAAATCAAAAGGCTCTATCATTTTCATAATCTGAGCCAAACAAATACCGCCACTTGAAGGTGGAGACATAGAGATTATTTTTAAATCATCATAAGTAAAAGTGATTGGAGTTCGCCATTTAGCTTTATAGTTTACTAAATCTTCCAAGGTAATAATTCCACCATTTTCTTGTAAAAATGTAACTAATATTTTAGCCGTTTCGCCCTTGTAGAATTCATCTTTACCATTTTTTAAAATGCGTTCTAAAGTTTTAGCTAAGGCAGAAAATTTTATAGTATCATTTTCTTTCCAGACCTTATAAAATATTAAAGAATCTTTATTCACTAAACGAAATTGGTCTAGGCTACGATTAAATCTATTGGCTTGACTTTTAGTAACAACCACACCTTTTTTAGCTAATGCAATGACGGGTTCAAGAATATCTTTCATGGGTAAGTTCCCAAATTTTTCATGAACCTCAAAAATTCCTGCAATACTTCCGGGAACTCCAACTGCCAAAGCTCCTAACGTACTTTTATTTGGAATTACTTCACCATTTTCATCTAAAAACATGTTTTTTGTTGCTGTTAAAGGGGCTTTTTCTCGGTAATCAATCCCACCTATGTCTCCATTGGCTTTTCTGTAAACCATAAAACCTCCGCCACCAAGATTTCCCGCAAATGGATATGAAACCGCCAAAGCCAATCCTGTTGCTGCCATGGCATCAAAAGCATTACCGCCTTTTTTTAAAATATCAGTTCCAATTTGTGATGCTTCTAAACGTGCTGAAACTACCATGCCATGTTCAGAAATTAAACCTCTTTTGCTACGATTTACAACTTCATTTTGTATAGAATTCTTGCATGAAAAACATAATGATATTAATACGAGAAAAGATAAAAATCGCTTCATTCTTGTGTGATTTTAAGTTCTATTTCTTTTAATTTATCTTTTGAAAATTGAATAAGTTCATCAAAAAAAAGGGTAAACTCATTTTCAAATTCTGAATAAAATTCTTCCAGTTCATTAACGGCTTCATTCATGCTCGATTTGTGTTTTGTTCGTCGGTTCATTCCATCTAAGGCTCTTGAAATACCTTCAATTGAAGCATAACTTACCAACCAATTATCAGCTATCATATAGGGCATCATTTTTTGAATTCGTAAGGGCAGAAGTTGATGATTTTTTTCTAGTGAATCATAAAAAGATTCAACATATTCTTCAAGTGGTATGATAGAATATTGGCTCCAGTTTTTGGCTAAAAAATGATCATAAAGCATGTCTACAATAATCCCAGAATAATGGCTGTATTTTTCATGAAGACGTTTTGTGCTTTTTCTAACCGTTGGATGCGAATCTGTAAACGTATCAATATGTCGGTGCAGCAAAACACCTATTTGAATCTCTTTGGGTTGCTTTTTATATTCTTTACCTTTAAAACCATCGGCAATAAAATTTCCAATGGTTACTAGTTCATGGTCTCCTGATAGATAAATATGTGCTAAATAATTCATTGGTGTAATTTACTAATTCAAAAAGGAAGATACGTATTTTGCCATTAAAATTATTCCGTTCAACATTTTTTAAAGTTTATCAAAATACATGCTGAAAAAAATATGTAGGTTTGTTAAAAATTACTTTTAAATATGACATTAATAAAATCAATTTCAGGAATTAGAGGCACCATTGGAGGACAGGTAGGAGATAACTTAACACCAATTGATGCCGTTAAATTTGCATCGGCATATGGTTGTTGGATTAAACAACAACGAGCTAAAGACCATTACAAAGTGGTTGTTGGTAGAGATGCTAGAATTTCTGGTGAAATGATTCAGAATTTAGTCATGAACACCTTGGTAGGACTTGGTATTCATGTGGTTGATTTAGGGCTTTCTACTACGCCAACGGTTGAATTAGCAGTGCCTATGGAACATGCCGATGGTGGTATTATACTCACCGCAAGCCATAATCCAAAACAATGGAATGCTTTAAAGCTTTTAAATGCTGAAGGCGAATTTTTAAACGATGTAGAAGGTGCTAAAATTTTGGAGATTGCAGAAAGTGATGCGATGGTATTTTCAGAAGTAGATAATCTGGGTAAAATAACTAAAAACAAAGCTTACATAGATTTACACATTATTGAAGTGTTAGATTTACAGCTTGTGAATGTAAAAGCTATTGAAGAAGCTCGTTTTAAAGTGGTGGTTGACGGTGTAAATTCTACGGGAGGCATTGCTATTCCTTTACTTTTGGAGCGATTGGGCGTACAGGTTGTTAAATTGTATTGCGAACCTAATGGCCAGTTTCCTCACAATCCAGAGCCTTTAAAAGAGCATTTAACAGATTTATCTGAAGCGGTTAAAAAACATCAAGCCGATTTTGGTATTGTTGTGGATCCTGATGTAGATAGATTGGCTTTTATTGATGAAAATGGCGAGATGTTTGGTGAAGAATATACCTTGGTAGCTTGTGCCGACTATGTATTGAGCAGAACACCTGGAAACACGGTTAGCAACATGAGTTCAACCAGAGCCTTGCGAGATGTTACCGAAAAACATGG
>Ga0100400_1000779_pt1 | contig 22461 bp, 20 predicted proteins | sample CryGeymeta201524_FD_80420 | JGI IMG/M metagenome (GOLD analysis project Ga0100400, IMG submission 80420) | Groundwater microbial communities from Crystal Geyser aquifers in Utah, USA - Crystal Geyser metaG 2015-24 | ecosystem: Environmental > Aquatic > Deep subsurface > Groundwater | place: USA... | reverse complement strand
GTCATAATAATACCGAATAGGGCAAAACCTCTCAAAGCATCTATTTGTTCAATTCTCTTCATTTATTTTACTACTTTAAAAGGTTGCTTTTTACCATAAGTCAACGAACGCCACAGCCATTCAAAAGGACCAAACTGAAAATGTTTCAGCCAAATGGAACTGGTAATCAATTGAAAAATCCAAATGCTAAATACCACGTAATACAACTCGTAGCGTTCTAATTGGCCATACAGTCCAAAGCCAAGAAATACAATAGAAGTGATGATGCTATGCATTAAATAATTAGACAATGCCATGCGGCCAACCGCAGCCAAACCTCTTTGCAGAAAGCCAAGAATGCCCGACTTTATGAACAACATAAAAAAGCCAATATGGCCTAAGGTAATGAACAGTCTGCCAACATTATAGGTTTGATGCGCCTGTGAAATTTGAAGTGTATCAAAATTGTTGCTGGTGACCAGGTTAACTTCGTAATAATTGATGCTCAAGCCTACGGCATATCCAATTAACGCAAGTATCACATAAAATTTGACGCTTTTTTCACCGTGAAGTATGCGCAGTTTATAAAAGGCCATTCCTAAAAACATAAAACTCAAAATGTCCCAAGCCCCATAACGGTATTGAAACCAGGTTTGCATCCATTGTATTTCGGGGGCTTTTTCCTGCTGAATTTCAAAATAATTGCCTTGCATGCCGGCAATGTGTTTTTGAATTTCTTCAGGTGTTTTTTTAGTAGAAATTTTTTCCCATTCGGCAATGGCGTCATCGGCTTTCTTGTCGAGTTCGGCGCCACTTTCTTTTAAAACTAAGGCTTGTTCTGCTTCAGTTTTTAGGGTTTTGTTTTTATGATAGTCGCTAATATCCCATGCGGTTCCTAAGCAAATTAATACTGCGGCAATTATAAGTAAACTCTTAACCGGCAAGTTTCTAAACGGGAACAAAAAGAACCCAAATAAGCCATAAGCATATAAAATATCGCCATCCCATAAAAACACCCATGTGTTCACCAATCCAAATAGCAACAGCCATACGATTCTGCGGTAATACACATCGGCGGTTGAAATACCTGCGCCTTTGTCAATAAGTCGTGAGGTTAGTAAAATAACACCAGCACCAAAGAGTATGGTGAACAAGCCGCGCATGGTGCCTTCAAAAAACAGTTCGTTGGCAAACCAAACGGCATAGTTGAGGCCTTCGGTATGGCCAAGCACACTTGGGTCTTCGTAGGAGTAGGGCAAACCCATACCGTTGATGTTCATCAATAAAATACCCAGTAGGGCGATGCCTCTTATCACGTCTAAAGCATTGATGCGCGCGTGTTTTAAGGTAGGTTTTAATTCGTTGGTGGTTAGTGGTTCCATGTGGTTGGTTATGTTGATTAAATTGATTTACAAATTTGCTTTATGTTGTCCGCCATCTACTGCTAAGCAGGTTCCAACAACCCAACTGGCGCAGGGCGAAACGATGAATGTGGCAACTTTGCCTATTTCGTCTGGTGTGCCTAGTCTTCCAGAAGGAATGGAACTAAGTGCCCAATTGTACAATGGTGGATTTTGAGTTTTGGTCAATTCCCAAAGTCCGTCGGGAAATTCTACTGAGCCCGGCGCAATGGTGTTGACTCTGATGTTTTTTGGCGCTAATTGAATCGCCATGGTTTTAGAATAGCTAATGATGGCTGCTTTTGCCGCGGCATAGGCAGGAGGCGAACCCGCTTCAAGTCCGGAACCTGATGAAATAAACAAAATATTGCCACTGCCTGCCTCAAGCATCCAGGGAATGACTTTTCTGGTGGCGTTGACGCTGCCCAATAAATCGACATTGATGGAGGTTTCCCAATCGCTAAAATCGTCTCCAAGGCTCAATGCTGAAACATTATTGACTAAAATATCTACAGTTCCAAATTGGTCTTTAACATGGTTTAGAAAGGAATGTAATTCTTCGGAATTTCCGACATTGCAAGTTAATGCGATTACTTTTACGCCTTTGTCAAGCAGTTCTTTTTCGGTCTTTTTTAAGGCTTCTTCACCGCGAGCACAAATGGCTACGTTGGTGCCTTCTTCGGCTAAGTTTAAAGCAATGCTTCTGCCTATACCTTTACTGCCTCCCGTTATGATGGCGTTTTTTCCTTTTAGGTTTAAATTCATAATTCTTTATGGTTTAAAATTTGTAGTCATTCTCAATCCTCCCTCGGCAAATGCACATCCATCTGAGCAATTTGATACACAAGAGTGGCAATCACTGTGGCATTGATCATCATATCACGTTCCGGAACATATTCCAATGCATCTAAATTGGCGTTGTGTCTATCATCTTAACTTTTTTAGATGAGTTGTACATATTTTTATTTACCTAAGTTAGCAAGCCATTTTAGATATCTTTCTTTTAGAAATTGAGTGCCTTCTTTCTGGTATTCTGGTGTCCCAACGGTAAAGTGGTCTCCCGGAAAATAAGCAAATTGAATGTTTGCGCCCATTTCTTTCATTTGAGTTTCTAACGACATCACTGCATAGTTCAAAAGAAAATTATCTCGAGTTCCAATAGAAATTCTTATTTTTCCGTCTAATTCGGATTTTAAAGCATCCCAATCTTTTTTAAGATTTAGAGCTATGTCGTACTTTTTCCAATGTTCTACGACTGTCGCGTCGATTTCGCCAGTAACGCTATTGCAAAAATCTTTAGGCAATCCATCATCTCCTTTTTGGCTAAATACAGCGTTAAAAGAATGCATTTGTTCACCTCGATACACCACATTTTCCATTTGATAAGCCGTTTTTGCGGAAGCCCAAGGAAAAAAGCCAGCGACAGTGGCTACCAAGAATTGGTTACCATCTTTATCGTAATACATGTTTTTATCTTCGTAGATGTTTATTTTCTGGAAAGATCTAAAATCTACTGGATCGGGTGCGCTTGACCAACAGGCATCAAAAACTTTTGGGTATTGCGTTTGCAGCCATAAAACGGTCCATCCGCCACTACTATGCCCCGTTAACAATCGAGCACCATTGGCTCTGTAGTTTTTTTCAAGTAACGGAATAAACTCTGTAACCAAAGCGTCGCCCCAAGGCCCATTATTATCGCTATTTGCATAAACCGAATGGCCTAAAGCGCAATTTCCATCAAGAAAAACCTGTATTACGGCAATACTATCCAACTCGCGACTGGGTATATTTTTTTCTGAATAGTTATGATAGTCACCCCCATACCCCGAAACGGTAAAGAGTACTGGAAATTTCCGTGTAGGTTGTGTATCATATTCTTTAGGAAGAATAACCGCAGCATCTACCGTCATTGGTTTTCCATGAAATTTGCTAAGCAATGCTGATGGTACTTTTAATTCTTTTACAAATTCCGTTTCCTTAAATTCAGTAAGCCTTGGAATGATTTGATTTGCAGTGATAGTGAAGACTTTTTTAGTGTCTTTGGTAATGCTAATCATTTCTGTTGTATTAAATAAATTTCCCGGGCTTTCTGCAATGGAACGTCCGCCAAGGTTTCTGTCCCAAACAATTTGAACATAATAGTCGCCTCGTTCTATATCAGATAAAACGGTAGGATAGGAGGTTGCCTCATCATTTATAGTTATAAACTCCCCAGCTTTTATGTTATTTACAGCTACCGAAAAAACAGGGAAGCTTTCCAAGCCCACCATCCCATTTTTTGGTTCTTTGTTTTCTTTAGACATGTAAACAACAACGCGACCGGTAAAAGGCTCCTCAAAAACGGTTGGTACAAAACTTGCTCTAAATTGTTGTCCATGACTAGTTAAGATACACAAGTAAAGAAGTAAAAAGCTAATCGGTTTTTTCATGATTATTCATTTATTAATTTGATATATCGTTTTGCAGCTACACGCAGGTGGGGATTTCTAGCACTGAACTTCATTAAAAGTACTGAACTTTGATTTAGCACTTCACTTTCATAGAAGCACTGAATCCCCACTTGCGTGTAGGTGCTGTTGTGCGTTCGGCTTTTTTGTTCTTGTTCATAAAAATATTCTTATATATTTAGATATAATTAGAAGTTTTATGTCTTTTTAAAAAATACTGTCTCCAATAAATCGTACTACTGATTGCCATACTTCTGTATAACGAGCATGAATACTAAAGATATTTATACACAAACCAACTGCTATAATAGAATAGGGAATAGGGTTTGCCTTCTTTCTTATATCATTTAATAAAAGGAGTAAGACAATTGTAAGACCAAAATATTCAGAGATAAAAAAGGCGTAAAAATTAATAGAGGCTCCAAAAACCATTATCAATAGTCTGGAAGATATAGCTCCAAAAATTGTAAACAATGTGCCAATCATATAACGCTTGTGTTTAAAGACATCTTTTTTATGGATAATGGCAAGCGAGTAGAAAAGCAAAAAATTGAATGGAGTAATAATGTTTAATGACTGCCAAGCTGCGGCATCTTTAAACGGCATTACATCGACCATTTTGAGATAATTTAGCTTTGTAATCAATATCATAGAAATAAACACTAATGGTGCGGTGAAATATGAAATTTTACCAATAAGTCTATGAGTCTTGTAGTTGTTTTTGATTATAAGATAAGGTTGAATAATCAGCATCACCATCCAAGATACCATTAGAGCTCCGTGTATGTGATGTATCCAACTAAATTCATGAAATTGAGGAAAAAATTGCAAATAGGAAGGGTGAAAGGCTATTTGCATTAATATAAATAAAATGACCATCACTATAAAAAAACCTTTGATTGTAGAGTCTTGTATTTTATTTTCTAGTTTCATTTATTTTAGATTTTTATCATTTGTTGTATTCCTTTATAGAATTCTCCCGATGTTTTTAAGCTGACGCACATCTGTTTTATATGCCCCTATTTTTTTATTCTTCCCTCGGCAAACGCACCTCCATCTGCGCAATTTGATACACCAATGCGGCAATTACTGTGGCATTGATCATCATATCGCGTTCCGGCACATATTCCAAGGCATCTAAATTGGTGTGATGTGTGACGGTGCTATAGTTTAATGGATCTTGAATAATTTGAAAACCAGGAATCTTATAATAGTCAAAGACATCATGGTCTGTAAAGTTGGTGTTTTCGATGGTTAGATTGTTTACGTCTAAATGTTCATACGACTTTAACATATCAGCAAAAATCGGTCTTACGGCTTCGTTTCCTTGCAGATAGATGCCTTTCATTTTACCTGCGCCATTATCCATATTGAGGTATGCCGAAATTTTTTCAACCTCTTTTTTTCGAGTGGTTTCCTTTACTTTTCCAAAGTGCTTTTCTGCGTATGCCATAGAACCCAAATACCCTTGTTCCTCGCCGCCCCAAAGTGCGATTCTGATGGTTCGTTTTGGTTTTAGTCCAGATGATTTAAGAATGCGCATCACTTCCATCATCACGGCAGAACCAGCACCGTTGTCGGTTGCACCTGATGCCGGATGCCAAGAATCAAAATGGGCACCAATCATGACCACTTCATCTTTTAATTTGGGGTCAGAGCCTGTAATTTCGGCGATAATGTTCACGTTATTTTGAGGTTTTAAATACAATTCAGCATCTAAATGGAACTTAAGTTTTGGCGTCATTTCTCTGTCAATCAAGCGTTTTAATTTTCCGAAGCTTTCAGGGGAAATCGCAAAATAGGGCAGTGGCTTTGTATCATTTTTTCTGAAATTATAAGTCCCACTTGGATGGATGATTCCCGGAAAAAACGGTGTTGTTCCCAACATACTTAAAGCGCCTTCTGATTTTAGGAATGCAAAAAAGGCGTCATCTTTTTTCATGAAACTTGCGAAAATAACTTCTAAATCTTTAATTAAATCTATATTTCCGATAGAAAACCCTAGTGTTTTATTTGGCGCAGGTACAATTGATTTTTCAGCTTCCTTGATTTGTTCTTCTGTAAATCGTGTTGAAAGTGCATCAAATAACATATTTTGTTTTGGAGCAGCTCCAATGAGGATGGTTTTACCTTGTAATTTTCCGCTCCATTGTTTCTTTACCTGTTCCATATCTGCATAACTTTCAATCCAAACCAGATTTCCAGTTTGTACGCCGTTCGAGGATTCTGTCCAAGCATACGGATAGGCCTGTATGTTCATATAAGCAGGTTCGGTCATTTCTACATTGAATGATTTGACCTCCCAGCCCATACAATCGTCACAGTAGTTTTCAAAATAGACCTTGTCCATTTCCCAATTTTCCATGGTTTTTTTAGCCCATTCTGCTGCAGTGTAATATTGATTGGTTCCTGTGAGTCGTGGACCATACACATCGGATAAATCAGAAATCAAATTCATGACCTGCGATTTTTGAAAACCTTCGGTATTGATTTTAGCGATTGCTTGCGGCAGTGTTTGGCTGGTTAAAGCATATCCCATAACTAGAAATACTGTGATACTTATTTTAGAGGTAATTTTCATGGTGTTTTTTAAATTATTGTTAATACTTTCTATTTTTTCCGAAAGTCATTTATCTCACAATCGTTATTTTTCACTTTTTAATGGTAACCAATTTGTACCGCTATCACGATCGCTACAGCACCGATAGCCAGCATGATTAAAACGGGTTTAATGATAAATTTTATCCAGTTTTTATAGTTGATACCAGCCAATGCAATAATTGCCATAGTAGCACCATTGGTGGGCACAATTAAATCCATCATAATGGCACTGTATTGATAAGCAAGCACGCAAACTTGACGCGATAAGCCAATTAAATCGGCCAAGGGACTCAATATGGGCATGGTTAAAATGGCATGACCTGAAGTGCTTGGCATTGGAAAATGAATCACCGCATGTGAACCCATCATAAGTACCGCAGAAAGCGTTGGCGGCAGTTGCTCTAACGGACCAAATAATCCATAAACGATAGAATCAATGACCATTCCATCCCTTAAAATAACAGAGACGCCATTTGCCAATCCAATAATCAATGCAGCAAAAACCATTTCCTTAAACCCTTCAATGTAAACTTCTGTCGTTTTATTAAAACTAAAGCCCGCAATGGTGCCACAAACCAAACCTAAAAAGAAAAAGCAAGCGGACATTTCGTTATATCCCCAATCGAGCGCAATTAAGCCATACGTAACAACCGTAAACGAAAGTGCCAATAGACTTAGAATCATTTTGTTTCTAAAGGAAAATGTTTCAGTCTCTATATTCAAAGTAGATTTTTCAATTCGATTTTTACGACTATAATGAAGTACATAGAGAACCCAAGCGATAGCAGCAATGGCCAAAACCACCAGCCTAAACTCATAACCCGAGAGCAGTGCGACACCTGCTTCCTTTTGCGCAATCACGACTCCAAAAGGGTTAAAAGGACTAAATGAAGCACCAACAATGGCACCACCTAAACTTGCAGCAACCATTGTTTTTGCATTGTACCCAATACTTCTCCCAAATAGCAAGAGTATAGGTGTCATGGCAATAATTTCTTCCTGTAATGCAATGGTAAAACCTCCTGTTATAAAAAGCAAAGTGATACTAATGAGTGCTATCAATTCTTTGCCAGCTAATATTTTCATGAGTTGGTTAAGACCTTGACTGAATGCGCCCGTTTTTTCAATAAGGTAAAAACAGCCACCGAGTAGGAGTATCAAAACAACTAGGTCGGCTCGTCCTACGATGCCTCTCGGGATGGCAAGCAACACATCGAAAACAGAAAGAGGCGAAGCATCTTGTATGTGGTAAGAATCGGGTACCACAATAGTGGTTTCTGTAGCCTCATCAAAAACCCGCTCGTAACTCCCTTGCGGAATAATAAACGTAAGCAGCCAAGCGACTACGATGACGGCTAATATAATAACGATGGCATTCGGAAATTTTTTCATTTGTAAATACAGTGAAAGCTATAGGTATGGCTTTGTTTAATTCGGGTTGTATGATTCATTTTTTTTAAATACACTTTAAGGGTTTTTATCACATCAATGTGGCTGAGATTATTCCGTTTTATAAACTTCCATTTCTATTTCAATCATGAACTCCGGTAGCGCCAATTCTTTTACACCCAACCAAGTTCCTGTGGGGAAGTGGTTTTTATAAATTTCAGTGCGGTATCCGGCCTGTTCTAAGAATAAAGGCATATTAGTTGTGAAAACATCTTCTTTCACCACATCGTCAAAAGTACAGCCGTAATGTTTTAGAACTTTTTCTAGGTCGGCATAGCAATTTTTCATTTGTTGCCCCAAATCGCCCACAGCGGTTGGGTTGCCTTCATCGTCCATACTAACGGCACCTGAAATTTTGATGTGGTTGCCAATTTTTACTGCGTGAGAATAGCCGTAGGCTTTTTCGACTTCTGGTCTTAGAAGGAAGTACCGCGGTTTTTCTGAATTGTGTGTTGATTTTTCCATGTTTATTTTTTTAAGGCATCATTCAATTTTTTGGTATCTACATATTGCTGGAAAGCGGTAATTTTTCCGTTTTCTAATGTCCAGAGATGTGCAGCTTGAACATTGTACGTTGCACGGTTTTTCTTTAATTTACCATCATAGCGCAAGGTGGCAAGAACTTGGTTATTGCTCATATCATGCAATTGAATATCTTCAAGTTTAAAATATTCATGATCTTCGCCTATACGAGAAAAGACACTTTTTAATACGGCGTCAGGACCAATGTATGGATTGCCATCTGCATATGTGTTTCCTTCAGCTTCGTTCCAAACAATATGGTCATCCATGACAACAAGAACCATAGGAATGTCACCCGATCCAAACGCTTTGTATAAATTATCAATAATGCCAACATTTTCTGGAGAAGACACAATACCAAGTTGCTGTAAGAATACCATATTATCCATAAAATCTTGCTCTTGGGCAATCTTGCCATCTTTCATTTTAACCAGTGTCGCACCATCAACATCAACGGTTTTTCCAGTAGCTGGCATGCCAAAAAATGGACCTGTGTTGGTACCTTTAAAATTCCAATGTTTGACTAGTTTATCACCTTGGCCAAAGGCATCAACTATTGTAAATTTAACATCTGAAAAACCCGTTAAAAAGTTTGAATAATAGTCTTTAAAGGCGTCAATACCTACGATGTTTTCAGGACTTGTAACAAGTGTAATGTCATCGGTGAAATTAGTGTTATTGATAAGGTCCAGATTCCCTGTATTAATGATTTTGTCCCAGGTTTCAGAGTACATTTTAATGTTTTTTTCAACTTTTGCATTTTCGCATGATGTAAAGCCAATTAAAAGAATTGAAATCAATGTGTATTTAAAAAAGTTCTTCATGATTTGTAAGTTATTAGTAAGTATGGTTTATTTTTAGTTATTCATTGCTGCTCCACATGCCATAAATGGAGATCCATCGTCCTTCTGAATTGCGTTTTAAGAGTTCAGTATATTTTCAAATATCAGTAATGATGGAACCGTCTTCTGCTTGGAATTTTAATTCAAAAGTTCCTATTTCATAACCTAAATCACCATCGCTGCCAGCATCAATCGTTTTTACAGAAGCAGCTATTAAACCAGCATCAATAGCGCCTTGCCAATAATTTTTGATGTTTTCTCTTCCTGTAACTATGGGTTCGTTGGGCGGTAATAAGGAAGCGTTTTCGGTATATAAATGGGCAGCTGCTGTCGCATCTTTTGCTACTAAAGCTTTTGCAAAGTCTCGGTTCATTTGACCAAGTTCTTCAACCGTTGCTGGTTTTACTGTTTCTACAGTTTCAATCACTTTTTCTTTACAAGATGCTACTGAGCCTACTATTAATAAGCCTAGAACAATAGATTTAAAAAATTTGGTTGTGTTCATAATTTCATGTTTTAGTTAACGAATTCATCTTCTAATACTGACTTAATGTTTCCTTAACGGATTCAAAATGAAGACCTAAGTGTTGTTCTGCTAATTGGTTTTGATAAATAATTTTAGCTTGATGTTTTGGAGGCAAACCGTTGAGCATTAAGGTGACATCCGATACGGGATAGGTTTCACTGCTTAACAAATAATTTTTACCATGTAAACCAGGCGTAGTAGCCGCGTTATAAATACCTTTTGCTACATCTTTCACATTAACGATAGCCAGTGGTAAATCTGTGTCATAAAACATTTGAATGAATGGGTTAGGCGCTATTTTATTTTTAAATAGAAATTGTAAGCCTGTTGAAGTTGAATCTTCTCTGTTTGATAACGATTTTCCCATGACCATAACAGGTGAAACACTGGTAATTTCAAAGTCTAGATTAGGATGGGTTTTTATAAATTCATTCACCGTTTGGTTGGCAATAAATTTAGCCTGGGCATACGGATGACTTTCGGTACTCATAAAAGGGGTATCTTCTTCGCTAAAGGTGTCAGATACCGTCTTTTCAACAGCAGGCATGGGAAAGTTGGTATTGTAAGCAGCCACAGAAGCAATAAACACCACTTTTTCAATGCTTGGAGTATCATTAACGACTTCTAAAAAGTTTTCGGTGCCTTTAATGGTAGGATTGAAAAGTTCTGTTTGAGGATCTTTAACCTCTAATTGAAATGGCGTACCACCATGAATGACCATATCACAATCTTTTACAAAGTCTTTTAAAGCGGCTTTGTTTTCTACATTGAGTTCGCTTACATATAGATTTTCAGCTTTTTTTAGGGTCATTAAATGCTCGTATTTATCTTCGCGGGAAATATCGGTTGCAGAGACTTTAACCTCAAAACCGTTTTCCAAAAATTGTTTTGTGATGTAGCTTCCTATAAAGCCAGAACCACCTATGATGCCTACTTTTTTCATACTAATCACCCAAGAAATCGGGTGTCTCTTTTTGATTGAACTTATGGAGATAAAAGAAACAGGCAGATTGGCAACAGCAATTGGTTAATTAACTTTTAATATTACTAAAATTGAAAAGCGATTGATTGTTATTTACAAGTTTGTATCTTCAATTTGTCTGCCTGTTTATTGTAATTATTCTACAACTGAATCGTTTGCTGCTGTTGCTGCTTCGTGTTCACTTTTTAGTAAGTCGGACACGATTTCAGAATTATCCCAATAACCATATTCTTCTACAATTTTTCCATCTATAAAACGAGCTGTGTTATGAAAAGGAATGTTGTATTCCTTATTTGTGGATTTCATGGTACCTTTCCATAAACCCCAGAAGTTAACCCAAGTTTCACCATCATCGGTCACTACCATTTCATATTCTTCTTTTTCAACAATCCAAGAAAACATAGCGGCATCTTCTTTGCTTTTTTCAATGGATTGAGAAATGGATAGGGCTTTTTCTTTGACTACATTGCTGGCAATTTTAGCAGTATCAGCATAATGTTTTGGATAATCATCCCAATTCATTGTTTTATAATCATCCATGACCTTTTTGTAGGTGTCAATTTCAGGTGATTGTTGTGTGTAGCGTTTTTCTTGATTACACGCTGTAAATAGAACTATTGCAAGTCCAAAAATTAATAATTTTTTCATAATAAGATATTTAATAGACTGATTAGTTGCTTAATTCGCTGTTTAATGTGAAAATGTATGACCATGAATCGCTAACTGCAGCAAGCCATTTTGCACGCATTTCGTCCGCTTTTTTCTTACCTACTGCATTTTCGTAGATTTTTGAAGGACTATCTCTTGAAATGTCCAAGTCTGCAAATCCTTTATAAGGTGTAGAAACCATATAGTCTGGAGCATCGACTGCACCGCCCATATAGCTGTACCACCAAGCTCTAGAAGAACCTTCTTTGGATTTTATGGCTCCGGTAACAGCTCCTATTATTTCCTTAAAATCAGTATCATTTTTTACTCTGTAAAAGGTGACCCAAACGAGTTTCATGTCTTCGCTTGGACCTCTGCTAAATTCTGGCATGGTTCGAGCGATATTGAAATTTACCTTTTCAACATGTGGCATGATAAAATTCAATACGGTTGTGTAGCATTCTTTATTTACTGGGTCTTTTTTGTCCATGTCTGCCCAATTTGACATTAAACCTGTCATGACATAAACGGTTCCTTCCCCTTGTACTCTTTGCCACATATTCCACGTTTCTTCTCCTTTGTTCTCTAGGTAACATTCTTTCCATTGTTTTACACCTTCCATAAACTGAGCATTGTGTCCTTGCTTTACAGTAATTTCACTCATTGTTAATAGTGCTTTTTCATTGTTTTGTGCAGAAAGCATACCAATGCTAAAAACTGCTACGATTAATGTGTTTGTAATACATTTGATTGTTTTCATAATATTTTGATTTAGTTGGTTAAAAAAAACCTACAAGATTCTTAAAAACCTTGTAGGCTATCTGGTGTAATTATTGTTTAGCAATGTAACCCAAGTCTGGACGCATTTGTCCAGATTTTGTTTCGTATCTAGTAATGGAAGTAAATAAAGCATCGAATAATTTCTTGCCCTCATCACCATATTGAGTCTCTGCTTCATCGCTTGTTTTGATGTAATCTGCAGCATCTTTGGCAGAAATGACTGCTACATAGAATTCTTCCGGTGCTCCAAATCCGCTGTGATAGATACGGAATTCTTCTTTAATGCCTTTCTTAGAATAGAAATCTTTGATGGCTTTTAGATTTTTTGAAACGAGTCTTGAAGTTGAAGGCGTTACATAAAAGAAGTGATATTTTCTATAATCGTTTCCGTTGGCACTTATGTTCATGCCTCTTGGCATGTATGATAAATCATTTATTAGGCGAATAACGTAATCTGTATGTTTATCATAGCATTCATTAAAACGATCAAAAAGGGCTCTAAAGTTATCTTCACCCATTTTTTCGGCCAATGGCGCTAAAGTGTTTTTGTCAAAATCAGCCATATTTTTAATAGGCGAAATGCTTAAATAGGTTCCGTCGTCAATTCTTGCCGCTACCCAATCGATATCCTTTATATCATGTGTTTTACAAGCTTCTACAAAGTCTTTTGAAACTTGTTCGTAGTCTGCTTGCTTAGAGGGTTTTACAAAGTCTGAATGAATCCAATACGCTTGGTTTTGTGCTATGGTTGTTAAGGTTGTTAACAGTAACAGCATTAAACCTAGTAAAGAGCCGTTTTTTAAAATGTTAATGTCGTGACTTTTGATTTGTGGGCATTCGTAAACTTTTGGTTGATTTTTCATAATGAATTGGTTTTTAAAACCTCACAAAGCCACTATTTAAGGATTGTGAGGTTTATGGTTGGTTAGTAGAATCCCTGTTGATTCTAGGTGTAAGTAACTAATAATCAATTTAAAAAGAGCCTGACTTAGGACGAAATACCTTAGATTATGTCCGAAGTCAATCTTTTATTTATCAAAGAACTTTTAACTACGTTGAAACTGAAATTATAAAACTATATGGTATGCAATCTGTTAAGCAATTCTTCTTTCAAAGCTTTACTAACAGGAATGGCTTTTTTGCCAATAACAATATGACTTGTGGCTACTTCATCGATTTGTGAAAGATTGACAATAAACGAGCGATGAACTCTTATAAAATGTTTGCTAGGTAATTTTTCATCAAGGTCTTTTAAGGTCATGACCAACAGATATTCTTTAAGTTTGGAGTAAATACGACAATAATTACGTTCCGCTTCAATGTATAAAATATCTTTGATGTCAATTCTCACCATCTTTTCAAGATGTTTTACAAAAATGCAATCGCTTAAGATGAATGGATCAGACTTTTCTTTAGTGGGGTTTTCAGAATTCTTTTCATTTTTAACCCTGTTTACCGTTAACTCAATGGCACGTTGTAAGTCTAATTTTTTGAAAGGTTTTGAAATAAAAGCATAAGGATTGGTTGTTTTGGCTCGAGTAAAATGGGCTTCATCGGCATTGGCTGTTAAATAAATGATGGGAATATCAAAAGATTTTTGCATGATTTGAGCGGTTTCAATGCCATCTATTTTGCCTTTTAGATTGATGTCCAATAAAACAATATCTGGTTGTTGCTGCTCTATGTGAAGCAGAGCTTCTTCACCTCTTGGAATAATTCCAGTAACGTCATAACCAAGCGACGTGAGTTGTAACGATATGTTGGCTGCAATAATCATTTCGTCTTCAACAATTAATATTTTTGTGGGTTGGTTCATTTATGCAGCGCTGTTTAATTTAAAATGGAATGAAACAGAGGTGCCATTTTGGTTGTCTTCCTTCATTTCGCCATTGAGTTGTTGTGTTAGTAATTGAACCAATTGAGAGCCAAATCCGGTACCTTTTGGCGCTAAACCTTTGGTTTTGCCAATGCCGTTATCTGAGACTTTTAGGGTTAAAACATCTGGGTTTGATTTGGATAAACTTATTGAAATATTTCCTTTTGCATCATCAGGAAACGCATATTTTAAAGCATTGGTAAGCAATTCGTTAACAATTAATCCAATAGGAACGGCTGTGTCCACATCCAATTCCAAATGGTCCATAGCACATTCAATTTTTACTTTGTCATCGGCATTAAAAGTGTCCAAAATACCTTCGCCAAGGTTAAGGAAATAGTCTTTCATTTCTATAGAGCCAAGATTGTCTCCTTGATATAGTTTTTGATGAATGATGCCCATAGATTGAACTCGGTTCTGGCTGGCAATCATGGCGTCTTTGGTTGCCGAGTCCTCTAATTGTGCCGATTGTAATGAAATTAAACTTTTTACAAGTTCAAGATTGTTTTTTACACGGTGATGAATTTCTTTTAATAGTAATTCGTTTTGTTTGTTTTGGATGTCTAATAAAATATTTTTGTCTTTTAGCTCATTATTTGTTTTTTCAAGTATAATGCTGGATTTTCTTTTTAGTCGATAATTGCGATATACTAAAACCAATAACAGACTTCCAATAACCAGAGCTGCAATAAATATTTGTTGTTGTATTTGTTTTCGCCCGAGTTCATCATTTTGTTTACTTAAATTTGTTGCTAATTCATTTTCACGTAAACTTCTTTCGTTAGTTTCTTTTTCAAAACCGAGTAATTCAGAATAATGTTGTTCTTTATATGTTAACGCATTTTGTAAATCCCCTTTTTTTTCATAAGCGTCGCCTATGTACAAAAGCATCATAATTGCCGGTTTAGCATTTTTATGCTCTAAATAGTATTCACGAGATTTTTTATAATTTGCAATGGCAGCATCATAATTTTTGTCTTTAAGGTTAAGGTCTGCAAGTAATCCAAAACAATATGGATAAATACCGGTTTCCTTATTATAGGTTTCCATAATTTCTATGGATTTCATAATACTTTTTTTGCCTTCGTCGTATTGTGCAGGGCTAATACTGTCTTTTCCTTTTAATGGGTGTGTAATTAATTCACGGCCAATGGCTGCATAATAAGATGAGTAAGCTAATGGAGTTTTATAATCTTTTAGAATAGACTTTATGTTTGCTCTATAAAACCTCACGGAATCATTATTTTTATCTGTATGATAAGAAGCCAAGGCATAATTTATTCTAAAAAATCTCCAGTTACTTTCCTTCGAGAGGTGGTCGCGGTAATAATTATAACTTTTTAATAAATGCTGGTATGCCGTGTCCAGTTCATCTTTAATAGCATATTTATAATAAAAAATACCCTTGTACATTGATATTCTTGCTTGTACATCATCATTTTCATCAGCTTTTAGATAATCGAGGGCTTTCGTAAATAGCTGTAAAGATTCTTTGGGGCCTATGATATTCAATTTTATGATGATTGTCCATAATGCCAAGTAGTCAAATTTTAAAATTCTATACCTATCAACATCATCAGGTAACTTTGAAATAAATTGCCAGCCAGTTTGAGCATTCAATTCCAATTCATCATTATAGGTTGAATAAATAATCATATCCATATAAATATTTCCTAATTGCTCTAAATGCGTTATTTTATTTTCATCAAGGCGATGAATGGCTTTATTAAAATAATAGCGACTACTATCTTGATTGTATTGAGGGATAAAATTAAACCACACTGCTTTATCTTGATAAATTTTACTTTCTTTTAAAAACGTGTCGGCATCATTCTGCCCGAAAGCAAAATTAATGACAAGAACTAAAAAGAGGCACGATGATATTTTCATGCTAAATAAGCTGTTTTTTTTATGATATTTGAATTTGCAATGAGTGTTCATTTGTTTTTTAAGCTGCAGTATTTAACTTAAAATGAAATAATACAGAGGTACCATTTTGGTTGTCTTCATTCATTTCACCATTGAGTTGTTGTGTTAGTAATTGAACCAATTGAGAGCCAAATCCGGTACCTTTTGGCGCTAAACCTTTGGTTTTGCCAATGCCGTTATCTGAAACTTTTAGGGTTAAAACATCTGGGTTAGACTTGGATAAACTTATTGAAATATTTCCTTTGGCATCATCAGGGAATGCATATTTTAAAGCATTGGTAAGCAATTCATTAACAATTAATCCAATAGGAACGGCTGTGTCCACATCCAATTCCAAATGGTCCATAGCACATTCAATTTTTACTTTATCATCGGCATTAAAAGTGTCTAAAATACCTTCGCCAAGGTTAAGAAAATAGTCTTTCATTTCTATACTACCTAGATTGTCTCCTTGATATAGTTTTTGATGAATGATGCCCATAGATTGAACTCGGTTCTGGCTTGCTATCATAGCGTCTTTGGTTTCCGAGTCCTCTAATTGAGCCGATTGTAATGAAATTAAACTTTTTACAAGTTCAAGATTGTTTTTTACACGGTGATGAATTTCTTTTAAAAGTAATTCGTTTTGCTTGTTTTTTGCTGCAAGTAATTGATTGGTTTTAGTTCTAACTTTATAACTTTTATAACCAAAAAATAAAAACCCTAGCAGTAAACTGGCAATGCCAATACTTAACCAAAGTACCAATCGTTGTTTTGAAAGTTGTAGATTTTGATTGATTATGGTTTGCTCTTTTTTTTCGGTTTCGTATTGCGTAAGCAGGCCTGACATGGCTTTATCACTTTCAATGGCTGCCGTTTTATCTCTCATCATTCTGGCTTTTTTCTGGTATTCCAGCGCCATAGCATAGTTGCCTAATTTCTCATAAATGGTGCTTGCATGGCCATAATTTTCTGTTAGATTTGTAAAATCTTGGTCTTCTTCCTGAAGTTTAATGGTTTCAAGCTGGTATTTTAATGCTTCTTGATAATTGTTTGTAAGAAGATTTATCTCACCAAGGTTACCTGTAACTGCCACTAAGGCATTTCTGTAATTGGTTTGTTGTGCAAGTTTTAAAGTGTTTTTATAGAGGTCTAGCGCTTCATTGTATTTTCCTAATCTTTTTAAGGCATTTGCTTTGTTATTCATGAAATCACATAAGGTTATGGGACCAAAACCTTGAGATGTTGCTAAATCAAGGGCTTTATCAAAGTAAACAAAGGATTGTTCAGGATTATTCAAGGCAATAGAAGCGCTTCCGGCAGACGTATAGGCATATACCAATTCTTCATTTAGTTGGTGTTTTTTGCAGAATTCTATGGTTTTTTTAGCGTAATCAAGAGCTTCCTTGTTTCGGTCTTGTCTTGTTAAATCTTCTGAAATTCGGTTGTAAGCACCTGCAATGCCTGGGTGGTCATTAATAGATTCCATTAAGCGTAATGCTTTTAAATCTACATCCATAGCGTTTTCCAGTTCTCCCTTTTTTTTGTGAATCCAACCTATTTTAAAAAAAGTGGTTGCTTGTCCTTTTTTATCATCAATGGCCACATAACCATTTAATGCCTTATTAAAATGATAGGATGCCGAATCTAATTCTAATAAATTAGCATGAATTCTGCCTTTCATTTCATTAAATTTTGGCTGCCAGTTTTTGTCGTTTATTTCATTGGCCAACGTTGTAGCTTGTTGGGCATAAATTAAGGCTTTTTTAAAATCTGAGTTAGATTCTAAAGTAACCATATTGCTTAATAATTCTAGTTTTACAGAGTCGTTTTTTTCTTTTGAAAGTAGATTTTTAAGACTGTCTATAGCCGTATCTTGACCATAGGCTAATGGAAAACTTATGGACAAAATAAAAAACGTTAAAATTTTTTTAACGGAATAATTGTTGGTTGGTTGCATACGGTCTTTAATTATAAAAGCACAAATAAATAAAGACTTAGGGAAAATACCTGGTAAATATAATAAAAAACCAATAGGATTAAAAAATAAAGCCGTCTAAAAAATGAGACGGCTTTATATAAACAACTAAGATTTAATAATGTTTAACCAACCAAAACATTACTTTTTTTAGAGTTGAAATCTAGTGCTATTTGGTTTTTTAAAATATCTTCAAAAGATTCACGCTGTCTTATCAAATGAGCTTTTTTGTTATGCCATAATATTTCGGCAGGACGATATCTTGAATTGTAATTGCTAGACATAGAAAAGCAATAGGCACCAGCATTTTTAAAACACAACACATCCCCTTCATTAATTTCATTGATACGGCGGTTATTTCCAAACGTATCGGTTTCACAGATGTAACCAACAACCGTATAGAACCGCTCTCTTCCTTTGGGGTTTGAAATATTGATAATGTCGTGATGAGAACCATAAAGCATGGGTCTTATTAAATGATTAAACCCAGAATCCACTTGAGCAAAAACAGTAGATGTTGTTTGTTTAACAGCATTAACTTTAGTTAAAAAATAACCAGCTTCGCTTACCAAAAATTTACCGGGTTCAAAGGCCAGAGTAAGGTCTTTTCCATATTCTTTACAAAACTGATTGAATTTATCACTTAATTTTTTACCTAATTCTTCAATATTTGTTTCAATATCACCCGCTTTATAGGGGACTTTAAAACCAGAGCCAAAATCAATAAATTCCAGTTTTTTAAATTGTTTAGCGGTTTCAAATAAAATTTCACTAGCATAAAGAAACACATCAATATCTAAAATATCACTTCCGGTATGCATATGAATACCATTAATGGTCATCTTGGTATTTTCAACAATACGCAATAAATGAGGTATTTGATGGATTGAAATCCCAAACTTACTATCAATATGACCCACAGAAATATTGCTGTTTCCACCAGCCATGACGTGTGGATTAATTCTAATACAAACGGGAACATTAGGATGTTTAGTTCCAAATTGTTCTAAAATGGATAGATTGTCAATGTTAATTTGTACACCAAGGGATGTAGCCTCTTCAATTTCAAATAGAGAAACGCCGTTAGGTGTAAAAATAATTTGTTCAGGTAAAAAGCCAGCGGCAAGGCCTAATTTAACTTCTTGGATGGAAACGGTATCAATGCCTGCCCCAAGGGTTTTGAAAAATTTTAAAATAGATATATTAGAAAGTGCTTTTACAGCATAATTAACCTTTAGTTTTTTAACATCCTTAAAAGCGTCTGTTAATCTTTTATATTGAAAGGCGATTTTTTCTGAATCGTATACATAAACAGGACTTCCAAATTGTTCAGTGATTTTTAGCAATTGAGAATTTAACATGGTACTGGCTTTAATTTTATGGCAAAGGTATTTTTTTTATCAACATTAAAAATATTAAATATAATTATTTCACATATTAAACAAAATGTTAATTATTTAACAAAAATTGTTTTTTAAACCAAAGTATAGATTCCTAAGCAAAACATTAGTGTAATTAATAGGTATTATTTACATTTGTTCTTCTTAAATTATCTAGCAAATTATGAATTTACACGAATATCAAGGTAAAGAAATATTAAGCAGTTTTGGTGTGCGTATTCAACGCGGTATTGTGGCCCAAAATGCTCAAGAAGCTGTTACAGCTGCCAAACATTTAACAACAGAAACAGGTACCAGTTGGTACGTTATTAAAGCTCAGATTCATGCAGGAGGACGTGGAAAAGGTGGTGGTGTTAAACTTGCAAAAAACTTAAAGGAAGTTGAAGACATTGCTGGACAGATTATAGGGATGAATTTAATTACACCTCAAACCTCAGCCCAAGGAAAAAGAGTTCATCAAGTTTTAGTGGCCGAAGATGTATATTATCCGGGAGAAAGTGAAACCGAAGAATTTTATATGTCGGTTTTATTAAATCGTGGAACAGGAAGAAACATGATCATGTATTCAACTGAAGGTGGTATGGATATTGAATCTGTTGCTGAAAAAACACCTCATTTAATATTTACCGAAGAGATTGACCCAAGTGTTGGTTTAATGCCTTTTCAAGCTAGACGTATTGCTTTTAATTTAGGCTTATCTGGTAATGCTTTTAAAGAAATGACCAAGTTTGTATCAAATTTATATACCGCTTATGTAAATTCAGATTCATCATTGTTTGAGATTAATCCAGTTTTAAAAACTAGTGATAATTTAATTTTAGCAGTGGATGCAAAAGTAACGATTGATGACAATGCCCTTTACAGACATAAAGATTATGTAGATTTAAGAGATTTACGCGAAGAAAATCCTATTGAAGTGGAAGCTAAAGAGGTAGGATTGAATTATGTGGACTTAGATGGGAATGTTGGTTGTATGGTAAATGGTGCAGGTTTGGCTATGGCAACCATGGATTTAATAAAACAAGCAGGTGGTGAGCCAGCAAACTTTTTAGATGTTGGTGGTACTGCAGATGCAGCTCGTGTGGAAGCTGCTTTTAGAATAATTCTTAAAGACCCAAATGTAAAAGCCATTTTAATTAATATTTTTGGGGGTATTGTAAGATGCGATCGTGTAGCACAAGGCGTTATAGATGCTTACAAAAACATGGGAAATATTAATGTGCCAATTATAGTACGCTTACAAGGAACCAATGCAGATATTGCTAAGCAATTGATTGATGAATCTGGACTGGCCGTTTTAAGTGCTACCGAATTTCAAGAAGCTGCAGATAAAGTTCAAACTGTTTTAGCTTAGGCAGATTTAAAACCAATAAAACCTACAGGATATTCTTTTTTTTTGAATCTTGTAGGTTTTTTTATTTTTGTAATAGATTAAATTATTTTTATGAAAACAGCTTTACATTTATCCGCTTTATTAATGGTTTATTTGGGTTATGCGCAATCACCAATTAACAATTTTTTTAGTTCAGCAATGTCTGAATATGTAGTTGTATCTGGAACCATAGATGAAAGTCCTGCAGGAAACAATGCTGTTTGGAATTTTTCATCTTTATCTCAAACAGGTACGACCAATACAGATACTTTTGCAGCACCTCTAACTACCGAACTTGTTAATTATCCTAATACTAACCAGGTTTTAAAAATTACAGATAATGCCATGAATATTAATCAGGTATTTTACAATGTCACAGGTAACACATTATCCTTAACGGGGGCGAGTAATGCACAGTTTACGATAAACTACAATACAGATAATGCTTTAGTGGGCACATATCCATTGGTTTTTGGAAATCCTACTACTACCGATCCTATTGCCGGTACTTTATCTGTTCAAAGTATTACACCTAGTTTTACAGGAACCATAAATTCTGAGGTTGATGCATTTGGCACCTTAACATTTAATGTCATCGGACAAGGGAGTTATTCGGGGGGTATAACCCGAATTAAAACAGAACAGAGTATTGTGTTTTCTGTATTGGGCAGTCCGGGAACAGGGTCTATTACATCATATAACTATTATAAAGATTCTGATGGGGCTTTGGTTTTTAGAACCACCAATGCATTGGTTAGCTTGCCTGCTTTAGGTGTTAATCAAGTTATAAACACTAAAGAAGCTTTGTTAACTAATACATTAGCTGTTGAAGAAAAACCTTTGAAAAGCAAGGTTATGCTACTTTATCCAAATCCAGTTAAAGATAATTTAAATATAAAACTAAACCCTACTACATCCATTCAATCTATAAAAGTTATGGATGTGAATGGCAAGTTAGTTTTAGATACTAAAATTGATAATCAAAATATTAACCTAAGTCAATTGAAATCTGGATTTTATTTTTTAACAATAACTACCGATTTAGGTTCTATGACAAGAAAATTTATTAAGGATTAATGGCATGTATTTATCGGTCATTAAAAGAGAGTCAATACAGACTATAAATGTTCACGAATTAGGCTCCTTTTTTGGCATAGGACCACGAAGATGAATTATCAAACCATTTAAGAAATTGCGTAAAATTTGGTCGCCACATTCCATATATTTTGGATGATCTTCACTTCTAAAAAAAGCGCCAAGCTCACTTTTAGAAATTCTAAAATCTACAAGTTCCAAAATCTTTACAATATCGTCATCACGCAATTTAAGGGCAACGCGTAGTTTTTTTAAAATATCGTTATTCGTCATAATTTTTCAGTCATTTATTTTATTTGTAAAAGTGCCATCGCTTAAATTTTTTTAAAGAAAATTTAGTTTTTAATTAACCATTGATATACTTCCGGAAAATGGGTGCTCCATAAATTTTCATTGTGTTTCCCTCCAGGAATGACTTTATCCATCACGTTTTCCTTTTTAACCCCTTTTTTTATGAGCAATTGTGCCATGGCGTGTTGGTCTGAAACCATTTGTGAAGCATCTTCCTTGGTGGAACCTTCTTCAGAACCCACTAAAAAAAAGAATTTTTTGTCAGGATCAAGTTGTGATTCCTCAACAAGTTGAAACATTTCTTTGTCGTTAATCCAGAAAGCAGGAGAAAAGACCCCAGCTTTGCCAAATGTATCAGGATATTT